>Ga0153956_1000364_pt1 | contig 54379 bp, 46 predicted proteins | sample TSFL040MetaG_FD_104704 | JGI IMG/M metagenome (GOLD analysis project Ga0153956, IMG submission 104704) | Attine ant fungus gardens microbial communities from Florida, USA - TSFL040 MetaG | ecosystem: Host-associated > Fungi > Mycelium > Unclassified | place: USA: Florida, Wekiwa Springs...
GGTGACCCTTCCCTCACGAACTGCGGGGAGGTTCGTCCAGGGTCACCCCCGCCGTCCCTCCCGGGCCTCTCCCGGGGGGAGAGGTGGAGGGACCGTGCCGGGAGGGTCACGGGAGCGCCACGGATCCCTCACCGAAGCGTGACCCCGTGACGAGGACGCCGGGAACGTCACGCTTCCGTGCGTCGTCCCCGGACGTCGCCATCCGGACCCTCGATCCCGGTCTCCGAAAGGGTCCCCCGGAGGTGAGTTCGCAGTTAGCGACACATATTGTCGCTAACTGCGAACGCGCTCCGGGCCGGGGTCCCGCAGGGGCCGGGAGGGCCGGGAGGGGCCGGGAGGTGTGACGTCCCCGGCGTCTTCGTCACGAACCCTTGACCTCTTCCCACGCGAAGCCTCACGTCCTGGGCTCCTCATGGGGGTCACAGCCTGCCAGGACCCACATGAGGCGCCCAGGACGTACCTCGGACGGCCGCAGGGGCCACGAGCCTCCATCTCGGACGGCCGCCCGCCTCCCGAACGCTCGCCCGTCCCCTCCCGCGACCTCCCATCTAGCTATCCTGCGAGGTCGCGTTGCGCCCTGGTGTAATGGCAGCACGCCTCGCTCTGGACGAGGTAGTCGGGGTTCGAGTCCCTGGGGCGCAGTGGTCCGACGCCGTTGCTAGCGTCGATCCTTCTTATGCGGTCGAAGTTCCTTGCTCTTGCCCTGCCGGCGCTGCTGGCCTTGGTCCTCGTGGTCTCCGGCTGCGGCGGTGGCGGCAGCACTTCGACGACCACCGCGAAGAAGCCGCCGGCGGAAGAAGCGGCGGTGAAGCTGACCAAGGGCCAGTTCATCAGCCAGGGCGACGCGATCTGCGCCGAGGTCAACACCGCGGTCGGCTCGGTCGGCGAATCGGCGGCCGAAGCGAGCAGCCAGACGACTCAGATCGCGAACCTCTACAGCGGCATGGTCCAAAGCCTCCAGCGGCTCGGCCAGCCGAGCGAAATCGAGGGGTACTCGGAATTCATGGGCGCCGCCGAACAGCTGGCGATGGTTCAGAACGAAGTCAAAGCCGCCGCCGAGCGGGAAAACGTCGCGCTGCTTGAAGAAGCCTCCCAGGCCGCGGTCCCGGCGGTCGAAGAATTCCAGCAGCAGGCGGCGATCTACGGCTTCAAAGAGTGCAGCGAAGGCCCGCACGCCCCGGCCGTCGCGCCCGCAGCCGGCGGTGCCGCCGGCGAAGAATTCGTCCCCGAAGAAGAAGCCGGCGGGGTCGGAGCGGCTCCCGAAGAAGAATTCGTCCCGGAAGAAGCAGCGGCTCCGGAAGAAGAATTCGTCCCGGAAGAAGAAGTGGCGCCCGAAACGGGAGGCGCCGGCGGCACGATCGAAGAAGTGGCACCGGAAGAACGGACGCCGGAAACGGGTGGCGAATCCGGCGGCATCGGCCCCGGCTGAGCCGACCGCCGGCCAAGCGCCCACGGCCCTCAGGCCACCGCGTTCTCCTCCCACGCTCCGTACAGCCGCGCGTAGACGCCCTGGGCCGCGATCAACTCCTCGTGGGTGCCCTGCTCGGCGATCTTGCCGTGTTCGAGGACCACGATCTTGCCCGCCCGGCGGATCGTCGACAGGCGGTGGGCGATCACGATCGCGGTGCGGCCGTGGAGCAGGCGCTCGAGGCCTTTCTCGATCGTCTTCTCGGTCCGCACGTCGACGTTCGAGGTCGCCTCGTCGAGGATCAGGATCCGCGGTTCGGCCAGCAGGGCGCGGGCGAAGGCGACGAGCTGGCGCTGCCCTGCCGAGAGCTGCACGCCGCGCTCGCCGACCTCGGTCTCGATCCCGTCCGGCAGCCCCTCGACGAACTCGGTCGCGCCGACCGTCGCGATCGCCGCTTCGATCTCCTCGAGACCCGCCTCGGGCCGGCCGAACGCGATGTTTTCCCGCACGCTGCCGCTGAACAGGAAGCCCTCCTGGGGGACGATCCCGAGCTGGCGCCGCAGCGCCCGTTGCCGCACGCCCCTCAGGTCGTGCCCGTCGACCAGCACGCGGCCCTTCTGCGGGTCGTAGAAGCGCGCCACCAGCTTGGCGAAGGTCGACTTCCCGGCCCCGGTGGCGCCGACCAGGGCCAGCGTCTGCCCCGGCGGCACGTGCAGGTCGATGCCTTCCATCACCCAGGCGTCGTCGGGCACCGGGTCGGCGGCGGAGTAGGAGAACCAGACGTCGTCGAGCTCGATCTCGCCGCGGATCGGCCCCGGGTCGATCGCCCCCGGCGCGTCGACCATGTCGGCATCGGTGTCGAGCAGGTCGAAGATCTTGTCCAGCGCCGCCATCCCCTGCTGGTAGGTCGTGTAGAGCTGGGAGAGTTCTTGGATCGGTTCGAAGAACGTGGACAGGTAACCGACGAAGGAGACGACGACGCCGATTTCGATCGCGCCGTTGATCGCCTGCGAGCCGCCGTAGAGGAGGATCACCGAGGTCCCGATCGCGGCGAGCAGTTCGACCGCCGGGAAGTAGGCGGCGTTGAGGTAGACCGTCTTCATGTTGACCGCGCGGTTGGCCTCGTTCAGCTCCGACATCTCGTCGACGTGGCGCGGCTCCTGGCCGAAGCTGCGCACCACCCGCACGCCGCTGAGGCTCTCCTGCAGGTAGGCGGTGACGGCGGCGATCCGCTCGCGCGTCGCCCGGTAGGCGCCCGCCGAGACGATCCGGAAGATGAAGCTGGCGATCAGCAGCAGCGGGAAGGTGAGGAAGGTGATCAGCGCCAGCTTCACGTCCAGCAGGAGGAGGATCACGACCACGCCGATCAGGGTGAGGCTGGAGGAGAAGATCGTCACGACCCCGGTGGTGACCAGTTGCTGGAGCGCTTCGACGTCGTTGGTCATCCGCGAGATCAGCACGCCCGGGTTGTTGCGGGTGAAGAAGCCGATCGACATGCCCTGGAGGTGGACGAAGATGCGCTCGCGCAGGTCCTGGAGCGTGCGCGTCCCGACCCAGCCGACCAGGTAGGTCTCGGCGTAGGTGCCGAGCGCGTAGAGGATCGAGACGGCGACGAAGGCGCCGACGATCCAGTCGAGCGCGCTCAGGTCGCCGGCGAGGATGCCGGCGTCGATCGCCCGTCCGGCGAGGTACGGCGGCGCCAGCCCGGCCCCGGTCTCGAGCAGCAGGGCGAGGAGCATCAGCACCATCCGCCCGCGGTAGGGACGGAGCAGGCCGATCATCCAGCGCACCTTGCGGCCGCGCTGGTCCTGGCCGCGGACCAGGCGCCAGAGCGCCCCGAAGAGGAGCGCTACGTTGCCGAGCGGGCTCTGCACGCGCGCCTCGTCGGCCTCCTCGGCGCCCGCCGCCCGCGCCTCGCGCTCGGCTTCCCGCGCGGGCCCCGCGCCATCTTCGCGCGCCCGCTTCTCCGCGTCTCGCCGTTCGTCGCTCACAGCCGCGCCATCTCCTCGCGGTCCTCCAGGTCCCGCTGCAGGTACACCGAGTCGGCCAGGCCGTGCTCGGCGATCTCGCGGTAGAAGCCGCAGCCCTCCATCAGCTCCTCGTGCGTGCCGCGGTCGACCATCGCGCCGTGGTCGAGGACGATGATCTCGTCGGCCAGCGAGACGGTGGAGAGGCGGTGGGCGATGATGAACGTCGTCCGCCCGGTCATCGCCTCGCGCAGCCCCGCTTTGATCGCCGCCTCGGTGGTCGCGTCGACCGAGGAGGTGGCGTCGTCGAGGATCAGGATGCGCGGGTCGGCGAGCAGGGCGCGGGCGATCGCCACCCGCTGGCGCTGCCCGCCCGACAGGGTCAGGCCGCGCTCGCCGACCCGGGTGTCGTAGCCGTCCGGCAGCTCCCGGATGAAGGAGTCGGCCTGGGCGAGGCGCGCCGCCGCTTCGATCTCCGCCCGGCTCGCCGCGCCGCGCGCGTAGGCGATGTTGTCGGCGACGCTGGCGGTGAAGAGGAAGCTGTCGTCGGCGACGAAGGCGACCTCGGCCCGCAGCTTCTCCACCTCGACGTCGCGGACGTCGACGCCATCGACCAGCACCGTGCCCTCGGTCGGGTCGTAGAGGCGGGCGATCAGCGCCACCAGGCTCGTCTTGCCGGAGCCCGAAGGCCCGACCAACGCCACCGTCTTCCCGGCGTCGACCTCGAGCGAGACATCGTGCAGGGCGGGCACCGACTCGTGGTCGGACCCGGGCGCCGCGGCGTATTGCTCGGTCACGTTCCGCAGCTCGACCCGGCCGCCGCCGTCCGGCAGCTCGATCGGGTCGGGCGGGCTCTGGATCGTCGGTTCGCGGTCGATGATCTCGAACATCCGGTTGCCGGAGGCGACCGCGCGCTGCGCCATCCCCATCGCCACGCCGAGCATCCGCAGCGGCCCGGCCAGCATCACCAGGTAGGTGTAGAAGGCGGTGAAGTTGCCGAGGCGGAGGTCGCCTTCGATCACCATCCGGCCGCCGACCAGCAGCACCAGCGCGATCCCGAGCTGGGGCAGGAGGCCGATCAGCGGGCTGAAGAACGCCTGCAGGCGGGTCGAGTAGATCGACTGGTCGAAGACCCGCTTGACCACCCGCTGGAAGCGGTGGAGCTGGAACTCCTCGCGGGCGAACGCCTTGACGATGCGGATCCCGGAGACGTTCTCCTCGGCCTCCGCGGTCAGTTCGGCGACCCGCTGGGCGACCTCCTGGACGGCCGGCCGCGAGACCCGGTTGTAGCGCGAGGCGACCCAGACGACGAACGGCGCCGGGATCAGCGCCAGCGCCGCGAGCAGCGGGTTGATGATGATCATCACGGTCGAGGCGAGGACGATCGTCAGCAGGGTCTGGGTGATGAAGATCAGGCCGTAGCCGAGGAAGAAGCGGATCGCCTGCAGGTCGACCGTCGCCCGCGACATCAGCTGGCCGGTCTGCTGGGTGTCGAAGAAGCCGAGCTCGAGCTTCTGCAGGTGGGTGTAGAACAGCTGGCGGAGGTCGAATTCGATCCCCAGCGAGACTTTGCCGGCGACCAGGCGGCGGACCACGGTGAGGCCCATGCGCAGGATCGCGGCGCCGAAGATCGCCAGCGCGAGGGGGAGGAGGTCGGGCTTGCTTTCGTCTTCGATCGCGTTGATGGCCTGGCCGACCAGCCACGGGATCAGCACCGTCATCCCCATCGCCGCCCAGGCGAACAGCAGCGATCCCCAGAGTTGGACCCGGTAGGGACGCAGGAAGCTCATCAGCCGCCGGTACGTACGCATCCCTACCGACTATACAAAGTGAAGTATTGGGCTATCGAGGCAGAGGCGCTTACAGCTTTTCGGCGGCCTTGGCGCTGGAGACGTAGCCTGCCGGGCATTTTTTCTGGTGGTGCCCGGGTTTCTGCAGGATCTGGAAGTTGGTCACGTCGTGGTATTCGGTGATCGCCAGATTGTTCTGGGCGAGGGTGACGGTCAGGCGGAAGAAGCCGGGGGGCAGGTTGCGGTAGAAGATCTCCGGTCGGGTGGCGGGGGAGAACTTGCCCGCGCTGCCGACCTCCTCGGCGAGGATGCCGTTCGGCCCGGAGTGTTCGGGGAGGTCCATCGAGGCGCCCTGCAGGCGTTCGTTGCCGAGCGGGCTGGTGATCGCTTTGTGGAGCTTCCGCGGGTTCACGCAGTTGGGCACCCGGTTGAGGCTGAAGCGGATCGCGCCCTGGCCGAGCTGCGGTTCCGTCCTGAAGTTCAGCGGCGCCAGTTCGAAGCTTTCGAGGTCGACCTTGACCACGACCGCGTGATTGGCCTGCACCGCGCCGTTGCGGGGGGAGACGATCGAGACCGTGGGCACGCCCGGCGTCGGTTCCTTCGTCGCCGCCTTGACGGTTTTCTCACCTCCGCCGAATACGATCGCCAGCGCGACCGCCGCGCCGGTCAGGACGAGCGCCGCGAGCGTTGCCTTCCTCAGCCGCATGCGACCCGAACATTACGCGTAAGTCACGATTCGTAACCCGAAAGACAGCATCCTCCTCGCGGTGGCCCTCGGCCTCGGCCTGGTCGCCCTCTGGGCGGCGCCGGCTGCCGCCGCGGCCGACCCGGCGTCCCACGTCGACGTCTTCGCCGGCACCCAGGCCGCGCTGTGGGCCGAGAGCGAGGGCCGCGGCTTCGACGCGGTCCGCGGCGCGCCGCGGTGAGCGCCCTCGGGCCGGCCCGGGTGCCGCGCGCGATCGTCAGCTGGCGGCTCGCCGGCGACCCCCTGCGCTGGTACCTCGAAGACGGCGCGATGCATTGGTACGGTGGCCCGGAACGGGTTCGCGAAGTCGACCTCGTCGGCAAGCGACTGGTCGCCGATCGGCGCGCTAACTTGCCCCCCGCGTTCCGTCCGGCGGGGGTCGTGCGGATGGGTCGCCTGACGATCGCCCGTTACCTCGCGCCGCGCCCAGTCATGCTCCACCTCCAAGAACTCGCCACGCTGAAGACCGGCTACGCCGCCACCAACGTGGTGCTCGACGGCCCGCCCGGGTGGCGGCCGTACCGCGGCGAGAACGCGAAGACGGCGCCGTCGTTCGAAGTCGCGCGGGCCCGGGCGGTGGCCGGATGAGCGGCGCGCCGGAGAGCCTGGCGGTACGGCTGAACCACGCCGTGCGCCAGCCGCAGAACTGGATCCAGCTGCTCAAGTTCGGCGTGGTCGGCGGCTCCGGCTACGTGATCAACCTGCTCGTCTTCGCCTTCCTCGCCAAGAACCTCGGCGTCTATCACGCGGCCGCCGCGGTCGGCGCCTTCCTCGTCGCGCTCGGCAACAACTTCTTCTGGAACCGCCACTGGACCTTCGGCCCGGGGGAGGGGCTGGCCCACGAGCAGGCGATCCGCTTCACGGTGGTCAGCGTCGGCGCGCTCGGCATCAACCTGATCGTGCTGGAGATCCTGGTCAGGTCCTCCTCGACCCCCGAACTCGTCGCCCAGGCGATCGCGGTCGCCGTCGCGATGCCCTTCAACTTCCTCGGCAACAAGCTCTGGACCTTCACCTGAGGATCTTTGCCGCTCAGCTAACGTTGATGGCATGAGCGAGAATGCCCGCAAGCCGCCCTACGACGCTGCCCGGATCGAGACCGAGCGCCAGGCCGCCTGGCACGAGCGCGGCGATTACAGCGCGCCCGCGCCGCCGCCCGACGGCGAGCACGGCGTCTACGTCAAGTCCTCGAGCCCGTTCACCTCGGGCAACCTGCACATGGGCCACGTCCGCGATTACACGATCGGCGACGCCTACGCCCGCTTCCAGCGCGCCCGCGGCCGCAGCGTGCTGATGGGATTCGGCTTCGACGCCTTCGGGCTGCCGGCCGAGCTGGCCGCGATCGAGCGCCAGGTGCCCGCCGCCGAGTGGGTGGTCCAGTCCGGCGAGCGGATGCTGGAGCAGATGAAGCGGCTCGGCTACAGCTTCGACTACGACCGCGTCTTCTACAGCTCCGACGAGGGCCAGTACCGCTGGTCGCAGTGGCTCTTCCTGACGCTGTATGAGATGGGGCTGATCTACCTCGACGACGCGACCGTCGACTGGTGCGACACCTGCCAGACGACGCTGGCGACGATCCAGGTCGAGGAGGGCGGCACCTGCTGGCGCTGCCACAACGAGGTGCGGCTGATCCGCCGGCCGACCTGGTTCCTGAAGATCACGCCTTACCTGGAGGAGAACGACGCCAACATGGCGCGGCTCGAGGAGCAGCCCTGGGACGAGCTGGCGCTGGCCACGCAGCGCTACATCCTCGGGCGTGCCGACGGGGTCGAGTTCGAGCTCGACGGGCCCGGCGGGCCGCTCACCGTCTTCACCCCGCACGCCGACGCCGCCGGCCTGGCGACCTTCGTGCTGCTCTCGCCGCGCCACCCGGAGGTCGAGGCCTGGACCGGGGACGACGGGGTGCGCGAGGAGCTCGAGCAGCTGCGCTCCGGCGGCTGGAAGCGGAGCGCCCGCGATGCCGGCGCGGCGCCCGTCGTCGACACCGGCCGCTCGCTCCCCGGCCCCGGCGGCGAGCCGCTGCCTGTCCTGATCTCACCGCTGGTCGACGCCCGCTTCGGCCCCACCGCCGCCCTCGGCATCCCCGCCGTCGACGAGGCCGACGCCGACGTAGCGACACGCTTCCCGGGGAGAATCGACACACCTCCGCCGGCCCCGGATGCCGATGGGCCGAAAACCGGACCATCTGACAGGTTTTCGGCCCATCGGCCGGAGGGTGTGACGGATGTCGCGCATTGCGTGGACGGGGCGCGGGGGGCGAAGCGGTATCGGGCCAATGACTTCTCGATCTCGCGGCAGCGCTCTTGGGGGACGCCGATCCCGATCGTCCACTGTCCCGACCACGGACCGGTGCCGGTGCCCGAGGCCGACCTGCCGGTCGTGCTGCCGCGCGACCTGGTCGCCACCGGCGAAGGGAACCCGCTCGCCGAGCGCGCCGACTTCGTCGACGTCGCCTGCCCGCGCTGCGGGGCGCCCGCCAAGCGGGAGGCCGACACGCTCGACTGTCACTTCGACGCCCTCTTCCTCTGGGTCCCGGCCACGGTGCCGCCGGCGGACCGGGCGACGCGGATGTTCACCCACCCCGAGTCGCGCCAGTGGCTGCCCGCCGAGCGTCTGGTCGCGGGCGGCGACTCGGGCGGCTTCGTCTTCGACCAGCGGATCGTCACCAAGGCCCTGCGCGATCACGGCGAGTTTGCCTACATGGAGGCGGGGGAGCCGTTCGCGGGCTGCCTCTTCCATGAGATGGTGATCGCCGACGGGCGCAAGATGTCGAAGCACCTCGGCAACGTCGTCGATCCCGACGAGCTGGTCGGCCAGTTCGGCGCCGACACCGTGCGCGTCGCCGTGCTCTGGGCGGCGGGACCGGCGAAAACGCTCAACTGGTCGGACGCCGCGATCCGCTTCGCCAACAAGTTCCTGCGCGGCTTTTGGACCTACGCCCACGACCGCTTCGTCGAGCTCGACGGTGCCCGTCACGATCCCGAGAAGGCGGCCGCCACCGAGCCGCAGCGGGAGAAGTTGCGGGGCTGGTGCGAGAACGGGCTGAACCGGATCGCCGCCGACACCGCCGACCTGCAACTGCACAAGTCGATCCGCGACCTGACCCGGCTCTTCGAGCGCATCCAGCAGTATGAGAAGCAGCTGAAGAAGCGGGGCCAGCTCGATCGCGCCGACGCCGAGGCGCTGGTCGCCGCGATCCTCCTGCTCGCGCGCGCCCTGCAGCCGTTCGCCCCGCACGCCGCCGAGCAGATCCTGATCGACTCCGGCCGCTTCACCTCCGACGATCTGCCGGGGGCCTGGCCCGACGCCGCCTCGATCCCGGTCGCCGCCGCCGACGCTCTCTCCGGCGTCGCTTGATGACACGAAATGGTGCACCGGAACGTACCCAAAAGGTAAGACGGGCAGGATGGTCTTTATGTTCAGGTGGCCTTGATTGAAATAACTCAGTCTGTTATGAATGTCACCCTGTCGGCGGATCAACCGGCAGGCGAGGCGGGGCTCACTCAGACAGGGAAACCGCCTTGGGGTGGCAAAGGAGGACCTGGCGCTGAGCAGGGGATCACGTTCGTCACGACCTGATCCCAGGGGTGCCGATGCGCAGTCGGTGCCGCCCCGCCTCACATTCTTCTCGTCACGGGACAGGGGCCCCGTGACGAGAAGTGCGCGCGCCGCCGGGGCGGGCGCGCGGCGCCGTCAGTCGACCCGCGGCTCCTCGACCGTGAAGCGCCGGTCCAGGTGGTCCCAGCGGGCTCCGTCGCAGAGGGCGTCGGGGGAGGTCGACAGCGCCCCGCAGAGCTTCAGCAGCGTGGCGAAGCGCGGTTCGCGCCCGGCCCGCTCGAGCAGCGAGATCTCGGTGCGATGCAGCTCGGTCCGTTCGCCCAGCTCCTCCTGCGAGATGCCGAGCGCGACGCGGCGCCGCCGTAGGTTGATCGCGAAGCGCTCCTGCGGGGTCATCGCGCCCATCGTGTCGCAGTGCAGACAACCGTTCCACAGACAAAATGCTGCTCTCCCTTGTGTGAACCGATGCTTCCGCTACCTTGGGGAGCGGAGTAGGGGCGGGTTATCGGAATATTTACGTGAACTGCGTTGACCGAACCGACCCCTTGTTTCACACTTACGACCCAGACCTGCGGCACCTTGAGGGGCCGCGCCAAGAACGAGCCGCTTCGGCGGTAGCCAAGGAGGAAGTTGGATGAGCCACGACACGCAGCATCTGGAGGGGCCTATCGGCCGGCGAACCAGGTCCTGCGCGACCGAACTCGTCTGCCGTGACTGTGGCTACCGCACGCCGCTCCTGGACCGGGCCTTCAAGTGCCCGGCCTGCGGCGAGGGCCTCGACATCGACTACGACTACGAGCGCGCCAAGGAGACGATCGCCGCGCACGGCTTCGACGAGCGGCCGTGGAACGTCTGGCGGATCGAGGAGCTGCTGCCGATCACGGCGGCCGACGCCCAGGCGCGGGTCGCCCAGTTCGCCGGCCAGACGCCGCTGATCAAGGCCGATCGCCTCGGCGCGGAGCTGGGCCTGAAGAACCTCTATCTGAAGGACGACTCGACCAACCGTCCATCGCTCTCTTATAAGGACCGGGTGGTCGGCATGGCGATCGCCCGCCTGCTGGAGCTGGGCAAGGACGAGGTCGGCTGCGTCTCGACCGGCAACGTCGGCACCGCGGTGGCGGCGCTGGCGGCGAAGGCCGGCGCCCAGGCCTACGTCTTCTACCCCGGCAACATGGAGAAGGGGAAGGCGAAGGCCTGCCGCGCCCTCGGCGCCCAGGTCTGTCAGCTCGACGGCAACTACGACCAGGCCAACCGCGCCTGCCGGGAGCTCTCGCTGGCGAGCGGGATCGAGTTCGCCAACATCACCCTGCGCCCGTTCTACGCCGAGGGGGCGAAGACGGTGGCCTTCGAGGTGGTCGAGGAGCTCGGCTGGAAGGCGCCGGACCACTTCGTCATCCCGGCCGCCGGCGGCACCCTCTCCTCGCGCGTCCACAAGGGCCTCGACGAGCTGGCGCTGGTCGGCCTGGCGGAGACCGCGGGCACGAAGATCAACATCGCCCAGGCGGGCGGCTGCGATCCGATCGCCACCGCGATCCTCGGGGGCGGCGAGCTCGAGCCGCAGTCCCCGGGCACCGCCGTCCACTCGCTGGCGATCGGCGCGCCGGGCGACGGCCCGCTGGTGATCGACGCGGTGCGCAGCCGCGGCGGCGCGGCCGCGTCGGCGAGCGACGCGGAGGTGTTCGAGGCGATCGACCTGCTCGGCGCCACCGAGGGCATCCTCACCGAGCCCGCCGGCGGCACCACGATCGCCTCGCTCGGCCGGCTCGCCCAGCAGGGCAAGATCGGGGCGGAGGAGACGGTCGTCGCGATCATCAGCGGCAACGGGCTGAAGACGATCCAGGACCACCCGGACAAGGCCTGGCCGGAAATGGTCGCCTGCAACCTCGAGTCGATGAGCGCCCAGCTCGACGACTTCCGTCGCACCGCGGCGACGGTCGGCTAGCCGGAGGATCCAGTGTCCGAGGCGATGGCGGAGCCGCCGCACGTCGACGGCGTCCGCCACCGCCAGGTGGAGGCGCGCGGGCTGCGCTTCCACCTGGCCGAAGCGGGGGAGGGCGACGACGTCGTCCTCTGCCTGCACGGCTGGCCGCAGCACTGGTACGAGTGGCGCTTCCTGCTGCCGCGGCTGGCGGCCGCCGGGCACCGGGCGATCGCGCTCGACCTGCGCGGTTTCGGCTGGTCGGACGCGCCGCCCGACGGCTACGAGAAGGAGAACCTCGCCACCGACGTGCTGGCGGTGCTCGACGCGCTCGGGCTCGAGCGGGTCAAGCTGGTCGGCCACGACTGGGGCGGCTGGATCGGCTACCTGCTCTGCTTGCGGGCGCCGGAGCGCTTCGAGCGCTACCTGGCGCTGAACATCCTGACCCCGTGGGTGAACCCGCGCATGATCGTGCCGGAGCTGTGGCGCTTCACCTACCAGCCGCTGGTCGCCTCGCCCTTCCTCGGCTACCGGCTGCACGCCGGCGGCACGCTGGTGCCGAAAGTCCTCCTCGGCGCGTCGGTCGTCCGTGACAACTTCGACGCCGAGACGCTGCACATCTTCAGCGACAACCTCGCCCAGCCCGACCGCGCCCGCGCCTGCGTGCAGATGTACCGGGTGTTCCTGACCCGAGAGCAGCCGGACCTGATCCGCGGCCGTTACGCCGGCCAACGCCTCACCGTCCCGACCTTGCAGTTGCACGGCACCGACGACGCCGCGCTGCGCCCCCGGATGCTCGCCGGCTGGCAGCGCCACGCCGACGACATGCGGGTCGAGCTGGTCGAGGGCTGCGGCCACTTCATCGCCGACGAGGCCCCCGACCTGGTCGCCGAGCGCGCCGTCGCGTTCTTCGGCGCCCCGGCCTCCGCGTAGTAGGCGAACGGTTCGAGGCAGCCCGCCAGCTGTTCCTTATGCGCCTATGAGGCGCATAAGGAACAGCTGGAGGGAGACGGACAAGGGACGGGCCCTCCCGTCCACGGCCCGGGCAGGCCGTGGCCGGGACGGCGGGGGTGACCCTTCCCTCACGAACTGCGGGGAGGTTCGTCCAGGGTCACCCCCGCCGTCCCTCCCGGGCGCCCCCGGGGGGATAGGTGGAGGGACCGTGCCGGGAGGGTCACGGAGCCCTCACGGCTGCCTCACGGCAGACGGACGGACCCGTCACCGAAGCGTGACCCCGTGACGGAGACGCCGGGACCCCACGCGCCCCGGAGGTGAGTTCGCAGTTAGCGACACATATTGTCGCTAACTGCGAACTCACCTCCGGGCCAGGGGTCCTGTGGGGCCGGGAGGTGTGACGTCCCCGGCGTCTTCGTCACGGACCCTCGACGTCTTCCCGCACGAAGCCTCACGTCCTGGGCGCCTCGGGCGCCCGGACTGCTCGCCCTGGAGGACTGCGGACCGCTCGCCGCCGTCAGGCTGGTCGCCGAGACCGCGGGTGCCGGGCGGCTCTCCTCGGGCTCGAAGTTCGCTCGCCTGGCGGGCGTCGGCCCGATCCCCGCATCCTCGGGCGATCGCGTGCGCCACCGCCTCGACCGCGGCGGCAACCGCCGGCTGAACTGCGCCCTCCACCGCATCGCGGTGACCCAGGGTCGCCACGCGCCGGCGCGCGCCTGGCCCGCAAGCAGGCCGAGGGCAAGACCAGGCGCGAGGCCCTGCGCTGCCTGAAGCGTCACCTGGCGTGCCGCGTCTGGCGGCTCTTGATCGAATCCGGGGGAGGGGATCCATCACCCCGTCCACGCTCAGAGAGACTTGCCCAGGGCCGCAATTCGCGGCGATGGCTTGACATGGGAGCAACGGGACCCCGATGAGGCGCCTAGGACACCCGGGACCATCTCGGACGGCTGCCCGGGCCACGGACCCCGCCCGCACCAGTCTCTCCCCCGCGGATCGCTCAGCTACGCTGCGCGGCGATGCGGGCGCTGGTCCAACGGTGCAGCCAGGCGGCGGTCGACGTCGAGGGGACGAAGGTGGGGCAGATCATGGCGGGGATGGTGGTGCTGCTCGGGGTCGGGGTGGGGGACACCGAGGTCGAGTGCGACCGGCTCGCGGAGAAGGTGCTGGCGCTGCGGATCTTCGACGACGCCGAGGGGCGGATGAACGAGCCGCTCGGGCCGCAGCGGGAGATCCTCTGCGTCAGCCAGTTCACCCTCTACGGGGACACCCGCAAGGGGACGCGGCCGAGCTACGTCAGGGCGGCGCGGCCCGAGGTCGCCGAGCCGCTCTACGATCGCTTCTGCGAGCGGACCGGGGCGAAGAAGGGGGTGTTCGGGGCCTGCATGGGCGTGGCGCTGATCAACGACGGACCGGTGACGGTGATGGTCGAGGTCGAGCCTTGACCGCGGCGACGGACGCGGCCGGGCGTGGGCGGGAGGGGATCGTGGAGGTCGGGACAGGGCGAGCGATCGCCCCGACCGCGGTCGTCCACGGCGGCCGCGACACGCTGGTACCGCCGGGCAACGCCGAGGTCCTGGCCCGCTTCCACCCGGGCGCATCGGTGGCGGTCCTCCCCGAGTGCGCCCACGCGTCGATGACCCAAGAGCCCGCCGCGGCCGCCGCCGCGATCATCGCCGCCGCGGGGGCGTAGCGCGGTTGGCCGGAAGAGGGATCGCGGGGGTGCTGACGCGCACTTGCCTGCGGACCGTGTCGTGCCGGCCTTCGGGGTCGGTGGCGACGAAGCGGAGCTTTGCTTGCAGGTGTGCCGGGCCGGGCGTCCGGTGCAGCCAGCGGCGTAGGGAGGGCGGGATCGTGAGGCCCTTGCGTCGTGCGTTCGGTGGGGAGACGCGTCGCGGGGGGAAGTGGACCTTGGCGCCGCGGTGGGTCCCGCCCGCGATCGCGCGGATGTAGCCGTGGATGGCGAGGCGACAGGACCGGTCGCAGCGGACCCAGACGATTAGCTTGTGGCCGCTGACCCTGTGTAGGACCCGCGGCACGGTGAGGTCGAAGGCCGGGCTCCCGCCCGCTACGTCGGCGCCACCCTGGCCGGCGCCGGGGGCTCCGGGCTCGCCGGGTTCCTCGCGGCGCCCTGGACGGCGTTCTGGGGGCCGGGTCCGCCGCCCTCGGGCAGCGTCGCGGTGAATTCGAAGGTCCTCGCCTCGCCCGGCCGGAGATCGCCGAGCGGCTGGGCGGGCATCGTCGCCAGCGGGCCCGCGTAGACGGCGCGCGGGGCGGCGGGCGCGGTGACGTCGACGACGCTCAGGCTCAGCTGGTCGGAGAGGACGCCGCCGGTGCGCCCGGGCGTGTCGGTCACCTCGCCGCCCCGCAGGACCAGGGCCGCGGCGTCGGAGCCGGTGTTCGCGATCGTCACCGTCCCCCGCGCCGGCGGCGAGTCGTCGACCCGGGCCAGCGCCACCGCGGCCACCGCGGCCAGCCCGAGCAGGACGAGCAGCGGCGCGACGCGGCGCATCAGAACTCCTTGTCGGCGGCGCCCGACTCGCTCACCGCGGCGGTCGACATCACGTTGGCGGCGCGGTCGTAGGGCACCGCTTCCGGGCTCCAGGTCATCGTCCCGGTGCCGGCGGCGGTGTTGTGGGAGCCGCCGAGAAGGAGCGTCGAGTTGTAGGCGCCGAAGACGATCGTCACCGTGTTGCCGCTCATCGTCATCGACGACGGCGTACCGGTGAGGCCGAAGTAGATCGAGCCGCCGAGGGTGGCGCCGAGCAGGCTGGTGACGTAATCGCCACGTCCTAGGTCGACCTCCCCGAACGGCAGCTGCGCGGTTTTGCCCGCGGTGTAGACGAGGAGTTCGTCGTGGCCGGTTTCCAGTCCGAGCAGGCCGTTGTCGACGATCCGGACCACCACGTTGGTCGCCGTCCCGTTCCACCCGGCGAGGATCGACTGGGGTTCGATCGGCTCGGAGAAGGTGTAGGCGATCGAGTCCCGTTCTTCGGCCAGGCCGACGGCGGTGCCACCGTTGGCGGTCTGGACGTCGGCGGCCGTCGGCACGACGTTGTCGACCGTCGCGCTGCCGTTCACCGTACGCGCGTTGCCGGCTTTGTCGGTTGCCGTCACCGTGTAGGGACGGGGGCCTTCGACGACCGCGGTCGCGGTCAGTTCGGCGCTGCGGGAGTTGTAGGTGACGCCGCCGATGGTGACGGGGGTGATCGCGGTGAGCGTCGCTTCGCCCTGGCCCGCCGTGACTTCGCCGAGGTTCGCTTTCACCGTGGCAAGCCCACTGGGCGGGTTGCCGGTGTCGGCGGCGACGTTCGCGTAGGCGAAGTAGGTGCCGCCTTTGTGGACGAAGCCGGTGGCGCCACCCTGGCTCTTCGTCACCACGGTGGCGGCGATCGCCGGGGCGGTGAAGTCGGGGGCCGCGCTCACCACGTTGCCGCCGTCCTGGATGCGGGCGCCGAACGCGGCGATCGCCGCCGGGATCGCGATCAGCGCCGCCGCGGCGATCGCGGCGAGCACCGTCGCCATCGTCGCCTTGCGCCTGCTAGGCCGTCCCATGCGTCGACCCTCGCTCGCCGGGTCGCGGTCGCGGTCTCCAGATCCGCACCAGCTCCTCGATCAGGATCAGCAGCAGCGGGATGCCGACCAAGAGGAGCCGGCCGAGCTTCGACCGGGCGAAGACGGCGAGGTGGCCGACCCACGGCACGGTGTAGACGACGCGGCCGATCTCGCCGGTGGCCGCGATCCGCCAGCGCTCCTTGGTGTTGTTGGCGTCTCCCTGGGTGACGAACCAGATGTGCGATCCGGTGTCCTTGGTCGCGACCACGCGGTGGGTCAGCTGTTTCGACTCATCCTGCGGGTCGCGGAAGGTGACGACGTCGCCGACCTTGGCTTCCCAGGGCGCGATCCCTTCGTCGATCACCACGTCGCCGGGGGAGATCGCCGGTTCCATCGAGCCGGAGAGGTCGGTGTGGGGGTGGTCGCCGACCAGCAGCGGTCCCGCGATCAGCAGCGCGAGGATCGCGCCCGCGACCACGATCGCCCAGCCGACGCCGTTGGCCACGCGGCGTGCGGTCGAACGCGACCCGGTCACGGGCGCTCCACTGCTCCGGCTCCCAGGCGCCCGGCGCCCTACTGGTTCTGCGCTTCCCAGACGATTGCGTGGGTGCCCGTGGTTTTGCCCTGGGCCGCTTCCGGCGCGGTCGCCGCCAGGGTCGCGGTGAACCGGTACACGACCGAGTTGCCGCTTTCCCATCTGGTCTGGCCGGTGGGATTGGTGTCGATCCCGTTCGCGAACGAGTTGTTGGCGGCGGCGAACGCCGCGAGGGTGCCTTCGTAGACGGTGCCGCCGGTGGTGTAGGCGGTGAACCCTTCGCAGCCCGGGAAGCTCGGCGTGGTCTGCGTCCCGGCTTCCACTTTCAGGGTCACGTACGGTCCGAGTTCGCCGACCGGCGGCTGGGTGAACAGTTTGACCGTGGCCGGCAGCGAGCCGGTGTAGCTCACGTCGATGCACGACGTCTGCGAGTCACCCGGTTTCGCCGCGTTCAACGCGTAGAGCGCCGACCCGCCGTCGTCGTCTTTCAGGGTCACGGTTCCCGCCGTGATCACGTTGCCGGGGTTTTCCGTCTTGCTGGAGAACGCCGAGAACACGCCGGCTCCCGCGATGCAGGCAACGATGCCCAGCACCAGGAGCGTGCGCAGAACCTTCGATCGGTTGCTCATTCCCACAACCCTTCCCGAGAGCGCGGCTCTCATCGCTGCCTGATTACGGACCGTCTATCGGCACCGAACGAATGAAGGCGGTATGATCAGCGTTTGTTGACGCTATGAGGAGCTCCGACTGGGTCAGACGTCCAGAGCCCCGCCGGTTTCGGTCTTCTAACCTCCGCCGCGATGGATCGTTTGGACAAACCGGTCGCGGGGTTCGAATTCCGGCCGTCGGCGCCGCCGCCCGGGGCCCCGTCGATGGCGTTCGGGCTGTGGCTCGGCGGCCTGCTGGCGATGGCGTTCCTGGCCTGGGGCGCCGCGACCGCGCAGGCGGGTCAGTACACGGTCTGGTCCTGCCGCGGGCCGGACGGGGGGCCGATCTCGGCGGCCGCGTGGCGGGTCCAGACCGGTGACGCGGGGGTACGCGACCTGGCCGTCACGAACGACTGCGCCGCGGGTGGCTCGCTGCGGATCGAAGCGACGCCGGTCGGCGTCCTGACCGACCACCGGCCGGTCGGCGAAGCCCTGTTCGAACCGCCGGCGGGGACCGTCATCTCCAGCTTCAAGATCTGGCGCTACGTGGCCGCGAACGACGGCCCCGACGCCGGCCCCTACGAAAACGACTATGCCGCCTCGCTGCGGGAATGGCCGGTCGAAGGAGGGGGCGAAGGCTTCGTCTCGGAATGTCCGGTCAGGCCCCAGCCAAGGTGCTCCTTCGGCACCCCCGACGAACCGCTTGCCGAGGGGAACCTCGTCACCGAGCACACCTGGAACCATGAAGAAACGCCCGGCGAAGGGCTGTCGCCGTACGAACGGCTGGGCTTCTGGGTCAGTTGCGTGCGCTTCGGCTGCGAACCGCCGGCCGCGGGGGAGGGACCGGCGGCGGTGTTCGAGTTGTTCCGCGCCGCGATCACGGTCGAGGACGACCAGGCACCCACCGTCGCCGGCCTGGGCGGCACGGTGGCGGAAGCCGCGCCGGTCGCCGGGGTCGCCAACCTGCTGGTGACCGCGACCGACGTGGGTGGGGGCGTCGCCGCCTTCGAGCTCTCCGTCGACGGGGGCGTGACGCGGCGCGTCCCGGTCGCCAACGGCAGCGGCGACTGCGAAGCGCCGTTCTCCGCCGCGCGGCCCTGCCCGCCCGAAGCGACGCGGGGCTTCTCGATCGACACCGCGGGCCTCGCCCCGGGCGCCCACACGGTCAGCGGCGCGGTCGTCGACGCGGCCGGCAACGCGACGTCGTTCGGCCCCGTCGCCTTCACCGTCGCGCGCCGGGTCGATGACCCCGGGCCCGGCGACCCGGGGGGGCAGCACGGGGTGTCGCCGGCGAGTGCGGCCCGCACGGCCGACAACGGCACCCCGGCGGTCGAAACGCCGCGCCTGCGCCTGCGCCCCGCGTCCATCGGCGGGCGGGCCGGGAAGGCCCCCCGGCTCCGCGGCGCCCTGACCACGCCCGCAGGCGAGCCGATCGCCGGGGCGCGGCTGCGCGTCGAACTCAGCGAACTGGGCCGCGAGCGCGGCGGGAAGCTGACGGTGTGGACCGGCGCCGACGGCCAGTTCGCCTTCAAGGTGCGCGGGCCCGGCGCGCACACGGTCATCGTCTCCTACTCGCCGGTCGTCGGTGGGCCGGCCTCGCGTAGCGTCCACGCGATGGTGAAGACGCCGATCGCCCTGCGCCTGCGGGCGCTGCCGCGATCGCTGCGCAACGGGCAGACGGTGCACTTCCGCGGCAGCCTGGCGGGCGCCGGGCGGGCGGCACGCGGCGCCACGGTCCAGATCCAGGCGATCGCCGGCGGCCGCTGGACCACGGTCGACACGGTGCGCGCCGGCGGCCACGGCAGCTTCAGCTGGGCCCACCGGTTCCGCTATGTCGAACGGGACGCGCTGTTCTCCTTCCGGGCCGTCGTCGCGCGGACGCCGGGCTGGCCCTGGGCGACCGTCCGCAGCCCGCGGATCAGGGTCCCGATCGAAGGGTCCCCGCGGTGAGCCAGGCCGAGGACTATCTCGCCGACCAGTACGAGGACGACAAGGCCGAGGTGCAACGGACCGTCGCCGCCAAGCTGGGCCGCGAGGGCATCGCCGGCGTCGACCTCGACGCTGCCTACAACGAGGCCTGGCATGCGCTCTACCTGCGGCTGGCGGACGGCGAGGAGGTCGAGAACCGCAAGGGCTTCCTCGTCACGGTCACCTACCGGCGCGCCCTCTGCGAACGCCGCGCGAGCCGCCGCGAGCAGGTGACCGACGCCGGCGAGCTGGCCACGGTCGGGGTCGAGCCGGACATCGACGCGCGCCTCGATGCCGAGATGCAGCTGCGCCACTTCGTGCAGGGACTGCGCGCGAAGCTCGACGAGCGCGAGCTGCAGGCGGCCACCCTCACCCACCTGCACGGCCTCTCGCGGCCGGAGGCGGCGAAGGTGATCGGCATCGCCCCGAAGCGCATGGAGAAGGTGATGGACCGCGCCTCGAAGCGGATCAGCGCGGTGATCGGGGCGGTCCGCCCGGGGGAGCTCTGCGACGACTTCGACTCGCTGGTGCGCGCCTTCGCGGTCGGGCTGCTGGACGAGGAGGGCGAGCGGTACCGGATCGCCCGGGATCACCTGGAGAGCTGTCCGGCCTGCCGGCGCAAGGTCCTCGTCCTGCGCGGGCTCGGGGCGATCGCGCCGCCGCTGCCGGGGGTCTTCGCGGTGCTCTCCGGCGCCGCGGGGATCGGCGCGGCGCACGTCGGGCTCGGCGCCGGCAAGGGGGCGGCGGCGAAGGGGGTGCTCGCCAAGCTCGGCGTCAAAGCGGGGGGCGTGTCCGGCAAAGCGGCCCTGGTCGGCGGCGGCGTGACGGCCGCCACCGCGACGGCGGTCGTCGCCGTCGCCGCGGTGGCGAGCTTCGGCGGCGGCCACGGTGGCGGCCCGGTGCGCGGCGGCGAGCCGGCCCCGGCGGTGGGCGCGGTGGCGGCCGGTGGGGAAGAGGCAGAGACGTCGCCGTCCGCCGCCGCGCCGCACCCGAGCAAGGCCAAGCGCCCCGTCCGTCAGCGCGCCAGGAAGCGCAAGCCGGCGCGGCACCAGCATCCGCGGAAGGCCCGTGCCGAGAAGGCGCACGCGTCGTCCGCGACGCCACCGCCCGTCCCGGCGCCGGAACCCGCGCCGGCTCCGGAACCAACCTACGAACCGCCGCCCGAACCGACCTACGAAGCCCCGGAACCGGCGCCCGAACCGTCCCCGGAACCGGTCGAACCGACGCCCCAGAGCGAACCGCAGAAGCCGGTCACCGACGCCGCGGTCGAGTTCGAACTACGCTAGCGGAGGGCTTGCGGGGAGGGCCTTGCGGGGGAGGCGCTTGCGGGGACGGCCTTGCGGGGAGGGCCTTGCGGGAGACCGCGGGGGTGACCCTTCCCTCACTAACTGCGGGGAGGTTCGTCCAGGGTCACCCCCGCGGTCCCACTCGGGCGCCGGGCCCACGACGGGCCGCGGCGCTCGCTGACTTATGGGCGCCAGGGCGCCTATAAGTCAGCGAGCGACGGGACGGGCGTCACGGAAGGCGCACGGACCCTGACGCCCCTCCGACCGAGTTCGTGCGAACGCACCCTCGGGCGCCAGCTTCCTCGCCGCACAGCCCACCGCGCCCGGCGCAAGGTGGAAATTCGGAGGGGGGGGAAGGCGCGCTGGGCGGCGACGTCAGGGTGAATGTCGAATCGCAGGCAACGCCGTTTCTCGATCCTCGCCGCCGGGGCCGTCCTCGCGACCCCCGTCGCGGCCGTTCTTCTCCCGCCACCCCTGGGCACGGCCGTCGCGGTCGCCCTGGCACTCGGTGCCGCGGTCGGTGTCGCCGCCCATGCGGGCCGGCGCACCGGCCGTGTCGCCGCGTCGGTCGCCGTCGTCGCCCTCGGCAGCGGGCTGCTGCTCGCCGAGGCCCCGGATGCGGTCGCCCAGTGGGCGATCTACGCGGTGGCGATCTTCGTCGCGGCGGAGGCCGTCGGCCTGCGGGTCGCCCGGCTGCGCCTGATCGCGATCACCGATCCGCTCACCGGTCTCCTCGATCGCCAAGGGCTGTGGGAGGCGGCGGGGCGGGCGATCTCGACCTGTCGCCGGACAGGCCGCCCGTTGGTCCTCGTCCACCTCGACCTCGACAAGTTCAAGCGCGTCAACGACAGCCGCGGCCACGCCGCCGGCGACCGGCTGCTGCGCGAATGCGCGCGGGGCTGGACCTCGGTCATCGCTCCCGAGCACGTCCTGGCGCGGGTCGGCGGCGACGAGTTCCTCCTCCTGCTCCCCGGCTGCGACCGCGAGGAGGCCGAGCGGCTGCTCGAGCGCCTGCGCTTCCGCTCGCCCGCCCCCTGGAGCCACGGCATCGCCGAGCTCCAGCCCGACGACGACTTCGACCGTTGCCTGCTGCGCGCCGACGCCGCCCTCTATGCGGCCAAGGAACACGGCGGGCCGCGGTCCCACCCGGACCTCCGCCGCCACGACCGCGGTCATTCCCCCCGCCGCGCCCACCTGAATTGAAAGGAACCGAAGTGACCGACACGTCCTCCCGCCCCGGCTCCCGCCTGCCCCTCGTCGCCCTCGCCCTGCTGGGCCTGTTGGCGGCGCTCTGGATCGGCGCCTCGAGCGCCCTGGCAGCCAGCACGGCGGAGATCACGATCGTGCGCACGAACGCGAAACCGCAGCAATCGGGCGCGCCGACGCAGTACACGATCAGCTTCTCCTGCTCCAGCGTCGAGGGCGGCGAGGGACAGACCTGCGGCGAAGATCCGACGATCAGGATCCCGCTCGGCGAACTGACGTCCGCGTTCCCGGGCACGCCGGCGATGGACACCTGGAGCTACTCGGTGAGCAGCGGGATCAGCGGGCTGATCGAAGGCGGCCAGGGCGTCGTCGAAAACGGCGCATACGTGATCCGGCTCGACTCGAGCAAGCTCGTCCCCGGCGATTCGGACACGATCCAGCTCAACGTCACTCCGCCCGGCGGCATCACCCCGAACGGCACCGCCTGGACGCTGAAGCCGAGCTTCGAAACCGAAGACATCCCGGCGACCGCGGTCCCGGAGCCGGCGGATGGGGAAGCGGAAGCCAAGATCACCCCGGCGGTCTCGAAGAAGACCCTCGACGAAGGCGTGGTCTACGTCCGCGGTCACGAAGTCACCTTCAACATCACCGCCTCCTGCACGCCCGGCGGCACGACCGGCAAGCTGTTCATGACCGAAGGGGCACTGGTCGACCAGCTGCCCGCGGGCCTCGAATACGTCTCGGCCGACCCGGAGCCGGACGTTCACCCGGCCCCCGGCGGGAGCGGTGAAATCAAATGGAGCTACCCGAACGCCGGCTCGCTGCCGGCCGGATGCGGCCAGGGCAGCACCGGCAAAGCCACCTACCGGGTGACCGCGATGGTCCCCGCCGCGGGCATCGACGGCGAAGAAGTCACCAACACGGCGACCTTCACCGGCAAACCGATCGACGAGGCGCCGAAATCGACCGCGGCGCCTCTCGGGCTGCGACTCGTCAACGAGCCGCCGGCCCCGGTGGAATTGGGCGACGGATTCCTCGGCAAGGGAGCGCAGGCACCGATCTGCATCGCCGAAGACGCGGTCGACGGCGAACCCCAGTGCTCGCGGTACGCGGGCACCTACCCGGGCCACTGGATCACGCCCGCCAACCCGACGCCGGGGCTCAGCCCGGGCTCGGCCGAGGGCCGCTTCGACGTCACCATCGCCTATCCCGCCTCGCGCGCCTACGAAACCGACCTGGTCGATCCGATGCCCTGCCTGGACGAAGAAACCGCGCCCGGCGAATACTCCTCGCGCCCGATCGCCGGCGAAGTCAAGCCGGGCTCGATCCCGGTCTGCGCCAATCCCGCCTTCCACCCGACCGCGATCCGGGTCAGCGCGCCGAGCCTCGTCGCCGCGCTCGACGCCGGCTGGTTGCCGAAGGCGATCCTTACCGACGGCACCACAATCGACATCGCACTGCACGGCAGCGCCGCGTCGACCGCCTACTTCGACATCCCGTCCGAGAACCTCGGGGAAGTCGCGGCGATCGAGCTCCCGCCCGACGTGAACCTCACCGACAACCACATGCAGATGAACGTCTTCGGCTATGCCGACGCCGCCCTCGAGTCCGGCGACATCCTGCACGACGTCGCCTTCGCCGGCGCCTACCCGATCGGGGAGGGTACGGCGGCGGGGACTTCCCACGACGACGCCAAGATCTACATCGAGCCGGCCGACATCCAGCTCGGGCTCCGCAAGTCCTTCGGCGGTCTCAGCAACGGGCCCGGCGGCACGTCGCAGCTGACCACGATGAGCCTGGTCGCCTCGCTCGCGGTGCCGGCCGATAGAACCCTGACGGGTGACGTCGTCCTCACCGACCTGCTGCCGGAACGGATGAACTGGGTGGCCTCCTCGCGGGTCGCGAGCGCGCCCTTCATCGTCACCTACGGACTCAACGGAACCGCGAAGGAAGTCACGGCGACGATAACCCGCGACGACAACTTCGAAGGGACGACCCGGGAACTGATCCGGGTCACGCTGCCGCAGGCCGCCTTCGAAGAAAACGAGGGTCAAGGGGGCTTCTTCACGATCAAGCCCAAGCAGTCCGACCTCTTCCGCATGGAAGTGCCGAACGAAACCAGCACCTTCAACAACTCGGCGCAGATCTTCGTGCTCGGCATCGGCCGGCAGACGCAGCCCGTGTGCGGCAGCGGCGAAGGGACCGCACCGGCGGAATTCCAGTCGAAGGATGAGTACGACCTCTCCGGCAGCGGCGAAGAAGAACAGAACTTCTGCCAGTCCACGGTGCCGCTCACGGTGCACGCCACCGGCGGCGCCAACTTCTCCCTGCGCAAGTTCGTCCAGGGGGAACTGGACCAGCAGCGCAAGGGGGCGGGCGGCGTCGGCACCACCACGCGTGCCGGCACCGGCGTCTTCAGCCTGGTCTGGGCCAACAACGGCAGCACCGCGCTGAAGAACCCGGTGATCTACGACATCCTGCCCTACGTCGGTGACGCCGGCGTCGACGAAAGCCAGTCGGGGAACGCTCGTGAGAGTGAATTCGCCACCGAATTCGTCAAGGTCATCGAGCCCCTTCCGAACGGGGTCGAAGTCGAATACTCGACCTCGACCAATCCCTGCCGCCCGGAGGTGAATGTCGCCGCGCAGGCGACCTGTGACAACGACTGGGTGGACACTCCGAGCGATCCTGGCCAGGTGAAAGCGCTGCGGTTCTCCTCGAGCCAGACCTACCCCGCGGGCGCGCCGCCGCTGGCGTTGGAAATCGAAATCAAGCTGCCCTACGGCGACGTCAACGACATCGCCTGGAACAGCGCCGCGACCAATGCGGTAACCACGGACAACGTCTCCTTGCTGCCCGCCGAACCGCCGAAAGTGGGGATCACCGCGCCCGCGCCGCTGATCGAGCCGACCGTCTCGACGGCCGTCTCGGAAGCGTCGATCCTGCCCGAAGGCGAAGTCCACGACCAGGTCACGGTCACCGGTACGGACGATCTGAACGGCGCCGTGGACTGGAAGCTGCTCGGCCCGGTCGCGCCGCAGGACGGTGACTGCGAAGGCCTCGATTGGAGCGGTGCGGCGACGGTCGACCAGGGCAGCTTCGCCTTCACCGCTGACGGGTCCTATCCGACCGCCGCGACCGAGCTCACGTCCCACGGGTGTTACACCTACGAAGTCGAGGTCACGGGGACCGGGTTCGTGACCGCGACCAGCCCCGCGGGCACCGCGGGCGAGCTGGTGCTCGTGCACCCGGCCGGACCGGGCGTGGCGACGACGGTGTCGGCCGCCTCGGTGCTGCCGGAGACCGAGGTCACCGACTCGGTGAAGGTCACCGGTACCGAAGGGTTCGGCGGCACCGTGAGCTGGAAGCTGTTCGGCCCGGTGGCGCCCCAGGGTGGTGCCTGTGACGGTGTCGACTGGAGCGGCGCGGCGATCGCCGACGAAGGCGACTTCGCGATCGACGGTGACAGCACCACCTCGACCGCCGCGACCGAGCTCACCGAACACGGGTGCTACGGCTACGAAGTCACGCTCGAAGGTGAGCACCTGACCACCGCCACCAGCCCGGTCGGCAGCGCCGGCGAGGTGCTTGTGGTGCACCCGGCCGTGCCGACGGTGAGCACCGCCGTCTCGGCGGCCTCGGTGCTGCCGGGGACCGAAGTGACCGACACGGTGACGATCGCCGGCACTGCCGGGTTCGACGGGGTCGCCCACTGGTCGCTCGCCGGTCCGGTGTCACCGGCCGCCGACGACAGTTGCGAAGGCGTCGACTGGAGCGGCGCCAAGGTCGTCGCCGATGGTGAATTCGCGGTCGACGGCGACGGCACCGCGACGACCGCCGCGACGAAGCTCACCGACCACGGTTGCTATGGCTACGCGGTGACGGTCGAAGGCGCACACCTGGCGACGGCGACGAGCCCGCTCGGCAGTCACGGTGAGACGGTCCTCGTCCACCCGGCGAAGCCGAGCCTTGCCACCAGCGCCTCGCCGCGCTCCGGCGACTCCGGCCTGCAGGCGTCCGACCTGATCACGGTCGGTGACACCAGCGGCTTCGCCGGGTCCGTCCACTGGAAGCTGGTCGGGCCGGTCTCGCCGGGCGCCGGTGAAAGCTGCGACGGCCGGAACTGGGGCGGTGCGCCCGTCGTCGCCCAGGGTGACTTCGAGATCGCCGGCGACACCGCCCAGCAGACCCCCGGCACCGCCCTCACGGCGGCCGGTTGCTACGGCTACGAAGCGCGGGTCGAAGGGCCGCACCTGGTGACCGTGACCAGTCCGCTCGGCAGCGCCGGGGAGATGGTCCTGGTCCGCGCGGCGCCCCCCGCGGGCACGGCCGACCTGACGATCGTGAAGCGCGTCGCCGAGGGGAAGGTCGAGCTCGGGAAGCCACTCCACTACACGATCGAAGTCACCAACAAGGGCACGGCGCCCGCGACCGACACGGTCGTCACCGACACGCCACGCTCGCCGCTCGGGTTCGTCGCGGCGAGCTCGAGTCGCGGCGGTTGTGGGCACGCGTTTCCGCTCACCTGCCGGCTCGGCACGCTGGCCCCAGGGGCCAAGGCGACGATCAAGGTGACCGCCAAGCCGCTGGCCGGCGGGAAGGTGGTCAACGACGCGACGGTGACCTCGCCCGACGATCCGGCCTCCAAGGGCGGCAAGGGCGTCAAGGCGGCCGCCGCCGCGCGGTCGTTGATCCCGCTGCGGCTGAGCAAGACGGTGTCGCCCGGGAAGGTCGATGGGGGCGGGACGCTGCGCTACGCGATCGTGGTCAGCAACCCGACCGCCGCGACCGCCCACTCGGTCAGCGTCTGTGACCGGCTCCCGGCCGGACTGGTGTACGTGTCGTCCAACCCGGCGGCGAAGCTCCGCGGCGGCAGCCACTGCTGGCGCCTGGCGACGCTGAAGGGCCGCGCGAAGAAGACCATCCGCGTGGTCGTCCGGGCGCTGGCCGGGGCGGGGGGCAGGCTCGTCAACGTGGCGACCCTCGAAGGCCCCGACGCGGTCCGGCGCAAGGCCGGCGCCGCCGCCCAGGTGAACGCGCAACCGGTGCGTGAAGGTGGGGTGACCGGCTGATCCGGCGCGCCCGGAGGGCGGTGGCCACGGCGGTTCTCGCCGCCGCTCTCCTGGCGCCGGCGGCGCGGGCGGATGACGCGCCCGCGCCGATCGCCGCCCCGAGCCGCGCCGGCGGTGCCCACACCGCGCTGATCGTCGCCCCGACGGCGGCGCGCTCGCGCCCGGGCGGCGGCCACGTCGTCACCCACCTCCGCGGCGAGACGGACTGGTCCCATGAGGCGCAGATCCTCCTGGTGATGGACTTCGCCGAGGTCGACGGGCGCGAGTGGCTGCGCGTCCTGCTCCCGGTGCGCCCGAACGGCAGCACCGGCTGGGTCCCGGCCGACCGCACCGTGCTCCGCCCCGACGCCACCTGGCTAGAGCTCCACAAAGGCGCCCGCCGCCTCTTCGCCTACCGCGACGGCCGCCTCGTCCGCCGCTTCCCGGTCGTCATCGGCCGCGCCGCGACGCCGACTCCCAGCGGCCTCGCCGCGATCTACGAGCACAATCGCCAGCCGGACCCGCACGGCTTCCTCGGCCCCTGGGCGCTCCCCCTCACGGCCCTCTCCCCGGTCCTCCACAGCTTCGGCGGCGGGCCCGGCCGCATCGCGATCCACGGCCGCGACGGCGCCAGCTTCGCCGACCCCCTCGGCAGCGCCGCCTCCCACGGCTGCATCCGCGTCCAGAACGCCGCGATCCGCTGGCTCGCCGCCCACGCCCCCCAGGGCACCCCGGTCCTGATCGTCGACTGAGTCCCGCGCGCCGCTCCGCTCAGGCGTCCGGGGAGAGCTGGGCGAAGCATTCGAGGAGGTCGGGGGCGATGTCGGACCCGCACTGGATCACGATCGCCTTGTTCGGTTCGAAGCGGTCGCGCCCGTTGATCACCATTGACCCGGCGGTGGCGATCGGTCCCAGGACGCCCCGCAATCCCTCGCTCAGGGTGATGATCCCCGGTTCGCCCGTGGTCGTGAACTCCCACTGGTCGGCGTTGCGGTTCACGATCCGCACCGCGAACTGGTCGGGCGCGGTTTCGGGACGATTCGTGGTCACTTCGATCCCGCCCAGGGTGAGCACGGTCTGCGGGGTGTCCGGTTCGGTGTCGGCGGTGCCGAAGGCGAAGCGGTCGGAGCTCATGTAGCCCTGCGGCGGCAGGCCGCCGAGTGCGTCGGCGTCGGTTGCGGTGTCCGCCGAGTCGGCGTGCCCGGCGGAGGTCGCGCTGGTGGCGGTGTCCGCCGAGTCAGCGTGTCCCGCCGTGCTCGCGTGCCCGGCGGTGGTCGCCGAGTCGGCGGTGCCGGCGGAGTCCGCGTGCCCCGCGCTCGTCGCCGAGGCGGCGCTGGTCGCGCTGGGCACGGTCCCGAGCGTCGCCAGGTTGACCTTGGCGCCGGTGATCGCGCCGTTCTTGATCTTCGCCGTCGTCACCGCGCCGTTCTTGATCTGCTTGGTGCCGACGGTGTTCGAGCCGAGCTTGGTCGCGGCGAAGGCGCTGCCCCCGGCAAGTACCAGGAACAGAGCCAGCGTCGAAACCACGTTGGCGTAAGTGAGCCCCTCGCGAATGCGGTTCATCCGGATCCTTTCCGATTGGGAACTGAATGTGAGCGACGAGACGCCGCAACCCTTTCAGTTCCAGCGGCGCCGTCCCCGGGACCAAGGCCGAGCTCGACGGCGACCGCGAGGCCCGCCGCCCCGTCCAGGTGGCCAACTCTCTCCCCTTGGTCGTCGCGGTCACTGTGATCATCGCTCCTCCGGGGCCGGTGTGGGCGCAATCGATGTCCGCGGATCTCTCACCCGGGGCCGGCGCGCGCACGTCGCCGGGCGGGACCGTCCCAGCGCCTCCAGTTCCGCCACACCGAGGTCGGCCTCGATTGAGCCAGGCCGGGTTTCACGGAGACCTTGATCTACCCCAGTCTTCACGGAGTCCGGTTTCTAGAGTCCTTCGGCCCCAAGGAGGATTCAGATGCCCCGGAGGTACCCCGCAGAGGTTCGCCGTCATCAGGTGATCGAGCTAGCTCGATCAGGCACCAAAATCGAAACGGGAAAGGTCAACCCCGACCCGGGAGACGGTGGAAGGCATTGCCGAGGCGCTCAGCGTGACCATGGTCGACATCGCGAAGCGTGCAGCAAGAGCGCAGCGCTGATGCGATCCGAGGCGCTCATTCCTCTGGCGGGTCGCGAAGGAGGGGCGCAAACCAGTTAAGCAGCCCTCCCGCGAACTGGCCGATTTCGCTGAGAACGGCGAAAGGCATATCGCCATCGGCGCCGAGGACGATTTCGCCGAAGACCTCGGCATCGACCGTTATGTCGGGTGCTGGTCCGGTCGGCGTGACGCTTATCCCGGCCACGACATCTCCAATTCTGGGGCGAGCCGGGGGATGAAGGATCTGGCCCTCGAAATGACGCATCCCGTTCCGTACCTCATTAGGAAGTTCGCAATCGACAAAGACGCTCATCGGTTCCATCTGGAGGCGAGCCTCCGTATTGACGAAAAGAGCGGGGTGGATTTCGCGATGTTTGTCTCGGTTGGAGAGAGTCGCCAGGATGCTGAGCAGAAGTGGTTGCCCCGCCGGGGCGTCGTACCGTTGGCAGCGCTCCGCCCTCACCGACGCCTCCTCGCAGACGTTCTTGAGGTATCGATGGGTCCGGAATCTCTCTGCGTCGAGGTGGGTGAGGATCGGGAATTGGATGTCTCGCGCCTCGGCATCGGTGGGCTTGCGTCCGAGATGGTCTATCGCCAACTGCCACCAAAGGTGGTCGAGCGCGCACCGGACGTTGTGGATGGCGTCTCCAACCAGGAGTCCCCAGCTTTCGTCGATCTCGGGCACCCGCTCGGCGATCCAGATAACAAAGTTGGAATCGGAATCGAACTCGCGCCGCGTTGCCAGTACGCGCGGCGGCGCCTCTCCGTCGCAGGCGGCGATGATCGCCTGTCTGAGAGCTTCGACGTGACCGTGGGCTCGATCAAGCTTCGCCCAGCTACCCGCCAGCCGTCGAGGCGCCAGACGCGTCGGAACGTTCTCTGCCATCGCGCGCAGCATCGTTTTCGATTCGGACGACGACGTCGCGAACCGGGGCCGACTCATAGGGCGCGTTGCCGGTTGACCGGCTGGACTCCATCTAGACTTCCCCTATGACCAAGGCCGAACTCCATGAGTTGGTGGACCGCCTCCCTGAAGGCGCAGTCGACGGTGCCGCGATCCTCCTTGAGGAGATCACCGACGGCCGGATCGACCCGGAGCAGGCCTGGTTCTGGACCCGCGAGTGGCAGGCGAAAGAGCGCGAGGCCGACGACGAGCTTGCCGCCGGTCGCGGAACCACGTATGCGAGCGACGACGAGTTCCTGGCCGCGCTGGACGAGCGCACCAAGCCGCTCGATGCCGACTCGTAGGGTTCTCCCGTCGTTTTGGCGCGACTGGCATCGGCTCACGCCTCAGCAACAGCGGGCCTTCCGTGAGGCCGTAGAGATCTTCATCGCCGATCTCGCGACGGGCGGGCGACGTTCGAGTACGGCGACGAGGTTCACCCGGGCCAGCCGCACATCATCTGGCGCCGAGTCGGCACTCACTCGATCTTCCGGCGACCCTGAGCGTCGGGGGCCCCTTGGCAACAGCCGTAGTTGCCCTGCGACCTGCGGTGTTGTCCAATCCGTTGCCCAATTGGTGTGTCGAACGGTGTCGGAGCGAGTGAACTTGGCTCTACACCTAGTGCCGGAGGAGGGACTCGAACCCCCGACACGCGGATTATGATTCCGCTGCTCTAACCAGCTGAGCTACTCCGGCGGGGGAGCGCAGGATAGCGGTGAGATGCTGGGAGCATGGCTCGGGGGTCCAGAGAGGTCAGGCCACTTGGGTTTGCGGCGCCGCGGCCGGTGCGGCTGGTCGGTGCGGCATCGGCATGACGACGACCCGAGGGTTAGATGATCAGTTCTCAGTTGGTGCACGCCCGGATGGGGTGCCTGGCGCTTCGCATCTCGGCGTCCTCGGGCTTGCCTTTGCAACCAGCAAAGGCCGCGCCCCGCGCCCTTGATCTGCGCGGCCAGGCCCATCCTCGGTCGCACCCCAACCGAGAATTGATCATCTAGGCTGAGTCCGTGCCAGGGGCAGATTTGGACAGTGCGGTGCGGACGGTGATCCGGCGGTGCATGGGCGTTACCGCGGGCGAGGAGGTGCTGGTCGTTTGTAACCCGGTGACCGAAGAGATCGGGGCGCTGATGCGGATCGAGGCGCAGGGGGATGGGGCGGACGCGACGCTGGCGGTGATCTCGGAGCGGGAGACGCATGCGGCCGAGCCGCCGCGGCCGGTCGCTGCCGCGATGGCCGCTGCCGACGTGGTGCTGGCGCCGACGATCCAGTCGCTGTCGCACACCGCGGCGCGGAAGGCGGCGAGTGAAGCCGGGGTGCGGATCGCGACGCTGCCCGGGGTGACCGAAGAGATGCTGGCGCGGTTGATGAACGGGGACCTCGAGGAGATGCGGCGGCGGGGGTGGGCGATCGTGAATTTGATGAACCGTGGCGCGCGGGTGCGGATCAGCGACGCCAACGGGAGCGACCTGCGGTTCTCGATCGAGGGACGGGAGGGGATCGTCGACGCGGGCGAACTCTCGGGCCGGGGCGCGTTCGGGAACCTGCCCTGCGGCGAGGGGTTCATCGCGCCCGTGGAAGGGAGCGCCGAGGGCACGCTGGTGGTCGACGGCTCGATCGCCGCGGTCGGCCTGGTCGAGTCCCCGGTCCAGCTGACGATCGAGGGTGGCCACCTGGTCGGGGCGACCGGCGGCGAGGGCGCCCGGCTGATGGAACTGCTGACCCCGCACGGGCCCGACGGCACCAACGTCGCCGAGCTCGGCATCGGCACCAACGAGGAGGCGATCCTCACCGGCAACATCCTCGAGGACGAGAAGATCTTCGGCACCGCGCACGTCGCCTTCGGCGCCTCCGCCGGGATCGGCGGCACCGTGCAGGTCCCCGTCCACCTCGACGTCGTGGTCAAGGAGCCGACCGTCGAAATCGACGGCGAGGCGATCCTCGGCGGCGGCGAGCTGCTGATCTAAGGCACTGACCGGCTGACGATGCCGACGCTGCTTGCCGTCCCCAACGTCTCGGTGGCCGGCGACGCGGCGGTGCCGCGGCGGCTCCAGGAGGCGTTCGGGCGCGCCGCCCGGATCCTCGATGTCCACGCCGACGCCGACCACGGCCGCAGCGTCTTCACCCTCGCGGGCGAGCCGGGCGGCCTCGCGGAATCGCTGCTCGCGGGCGCCGAGGAGGCGCTGGAGGCGATCGACATGTCCGCCTACTCCGGCGCCCACCCGGCGATCGGCGCGCTCGACGTCTGCCCGATCGTCTGGCTCCGCGAGGAGGATCACGACGCCGCCCGCACCGCGGCGGTCGCGGTCGCCACGCAGATCGGCGGCCTCGGCGTGCCCGTCTTCCTCTACGGCGAGCTGGCCCGGGGACCCGGCCGCGCCGAGCGGGCCTACTTCCGTGGCGGCGGCCTCGCCGAGCTCTGGCTGCGGATGGACGGCGGCGAGCTGCGCCCCGACTTCGGCCCGGACGCCCCGCACCCGCGCGCCGGCGCCACCCTGGTCACGGCCCGCCCGCCGCTGGCCGCCTTCAACGTCGAGCTCGAGGGCGCCGGCCTCGCGACGGCGCGCGCGGTCGCCGCCGGGCTGCGCGAGGCCGGGGGAGGGATGCCCGGCGTGCGGGCGATCGGCCTCATGCTGTCGAGCGGGCGGGCCCAGGTCTCGACCAACGTCCACGACCCGCTGGCGACGCCGCTCGGCACCGTGGTCGCGGCGGTGCGGCGGCTGGCGGCGCCGCTCGGCGCGCGCCCGGTCGAGGCCGAGCTGGTCGGGTTGGTCCCGGCGCGCGCCCTCGTCGATTACCCCGCCGAGGTGCCGATCCGCGGCTTCGATCCGGCGCGCCACGTGATCGAGCGGCGCCTCGCGACGCCCAGTCACTAAATTCCTGGAGCGATGGCCCAACCGAAGAACAAACGACGCCGCAAGCGCCGCGGTACCCAGGGCGGCAGAATCGACACGGCCGGGCGGCGGGCGCGCCCGCGCAGCCGCGAGGAGGCCCGCGCCCGCGCCAAGTCCGGCGGGAGCAGCCGCTCCACGGCGAAGAAACGCGACCTGCCGCCGACCTGGAAAAGCTCCGCGATCCGCGGTGCGGGCGCCGCCGTGATCTTCGTCCTGATCCTGCTGGTCCTCTTCAAACGGCCGGCCGGCACCTCGCTGATCTTCGGCGCCTTCATGCTCGTCTTCTACATCCCGACCGGCTACTACATCGACCTGACGATGTGGCGCAAACGCGAGCGCCAGCGCATCCGCGATCGCGAAGGGACGGCGTAGTGGCGCTCGACGTCACCATGCTGACCGTCGGCCAGATCGCCGAGAACACGTACCTGTTCCGGCCCGAGGGCGGCGAGAAGCTGCTGGTCGTCGACCCCGGCGAGGAAGCGGAGCGGATCCTCGCGGCGATCGAGGAGACCGGGGCGGAGGTCGAGGCGATCCTCCTCACCCACACCCACTTCGACCACATCGGCGCGGTCGCACCCGTCGCCCGCGCCACCGGGGCGCCGGTCTACGTCCCCGAGATCGAGAAGCCGGTGCTCGCCGACATCATGGCCTACCTGCCGTGGGAGGGCTTCGGGCCCTACGAGTCCTACGACGCCGACGAGACCGTGTCCGGCGGCGAGGTGCTGAGCCTGGCCGGGCTGGAGCTCGACGTGATCTTCACCCCGGGACACAGCCCGGGCCACGTCACCTACTCGGTGCGCGGCGAGGACGCGATCTTCTCCGGCGACGTCCTCTTCCAGGGCTCGGTCGGCCGCGTCGACCTGCCCGGCGGTGACTGGCCGACGCTGGCGGACTCGATCGCCCGGCTGCTCGCCTCGCACCCCGACTCGACCGTCGTCCATCCCGGCCACATGGGGTCGACGACGCTCGGCGCCGAGCGGGCGAGCAATCCGTTCCTCCAGGCCACGGCTCGCTGACCGCGGCCCCCCGCGCGCCGAGTAAGGTCGCCACCGATGGCAAGCAAGTTCCAGGCACCGCGGGGGACCTTCGACGTGCTCCCGGACGCCGGCCGGGCGCGAGCGCGGCTGCGGGCGGTCGCCTTCGGCATCTTCGAGCGGGCCGGCTACGAGGCGATCCAGACGCCGACCTTCGAGGACACCGACCTCTTCGAACGCGGGGTCGGCAAATCGACCGACATCGTCCGCAAGGAGATGTTCACCTTCGAGGACAAGGGGGAGCGCAGCCTCACCCTGCGGCCGGAGGGGACGGCGCCGATCTGCCGCGCCTACCTCGAGCACGGCATGCACAAACTGGCGCAGCCGGTGAAGCTCGCCTACTGCGGGCCGTTCTTCCGCCACGAGCGGCCGCAGGCGGGGCGCTATCGCCAGTTCCACCAGCTCGGGATCGAGGCGATCGGCACCGCCTCGCCGCTGGCCGACGCCGAGGTGATCATGCTGCTCTCGGACCTGCTCGGGGAGCTCGGCGTGCCCGGGGTGGTGCTGCGGCTGGGGAGCCTCGGCTCGCTCGACGCCCGCGCCGCCTACCTGGAGGAGCTGAAGGCGCACCTGCACCGCCACGAGGGCGACCTGAGCGCCGACGTCCGCGAGCGCATCGACATCAACCCGCTGCGCGCCTTCGACTCCGACGACGACGGGGTGCGGGGGGTGATGGCGAGCGCGCCGACGATCCTCGAGGCACTCTCGGAGGAGGACGCCGCGCACTTCGCCGAGGTCCGCTCGCTGCTCGACGCCGCCGGGATCGACTACGAGCTCGACGGCACGCTCGTGCGCGGCATCGACTACTACACGCGGACGATCTTCTCCTTCGTCTGCGATGCGCTCGGCGGCCAGTCGGAGATCGGCGGCGGCGGGCGCTATGACGGGCTGATCGAGCAGCTCGGCGGCCCGGCGACGCCGGCGGTCGGCTGGGCGGCGGGGATCGAGCGGATCCTCCTGGCGCTGGACGAGGAGGAGCCGCGGCGACGGCGCGACGCCTTCGTCGCGATCGCCGATCCCGAGCAGCGCGGCCGGGCGATGGCGCTGGTGACCGAGCTGCGCAACGCCGGCTTCTCGGCCGAGCTGGACCTGGCGGGGCGCGGGCTCAAGGGCCAGCTGAAGCACGCCGACCGGATCGGCGCCGCCCGCGTCCTGATCCTCGAGGCCGACGGCACCGCGCAGCTGCGCGACATGGCGAGCGGCGAGCAGCGCGCCGCCGATACGGGCAATCTTCTGGGCGAGATGACGGGGGGCGAAGCATGAGCGTGGGCGATCTGCCGGAGCCGAGCGCGAACGGTTATCGCGACGCGTGGTGCGGGCGCATCCGGGGCCCGAGGGTCGACGCGGAGGTCCGCGTCGCGGGCTGGGTCAACCGCCGCCGCGATCACGGTGGGCTGATCTTCATCGACCTGCGCGATCGCACCGGCATCGTCCAGCTCGTCTTCCATCCCGACACCTCCGGGGACGCCTTCGAGCTCGCCCACAAGCTACGCGCCGAGGACGTGCTGAGCGCCCGCGGGAGGGTCGTCCGGCGCGACGAGGAGACGGTCAACCCGGCGCTGCCGACCGGCGAGATCGAGATCGCGGTGGCGGGCGCCGAGCTGCTCGCCGACGCGGAGACGCCGCCCTTCCAGATCGAGGGCTACGCCGATGATGTCGGCGAGGACACCCGCCTGCGTTACCGCTACCTGGACCTGCGCCGGGGCCCGATGCGCGAGGCGCTCCTGCTCCGCCACCGGCTGACCGCGGCGATGCGCGAGTTCCTCGGCGCCGAAGGCTTCGTCGACGTGGAAACCCCGGTGCTGACCCGCTCGACCCCGGAGGGCGCGCGCGACTTCCTCGTCCCCAGCCGCCAGCAGCAGGGCTCCTTCTACGCGCTGCCGCAGTCGCCGCAGCTCTTCAAGCAGCTGCTGATGGTGAGCGGCTTCGAACGCTACTTCCAGATCGCCCGCTGCTTCCGCGACGAGGCGACGCGGGCCGATCGCCAGGCCGAGTTCACCCAGCTCGACGTCGAGATGTCCTTCGTCGAGGCGGACGACGTGATCGCGGTCAACGAACGGATGCTGTCCCACGTCTTCAGGGCCGTCGGCGGGCCGGAGATCGAGGTCCCGATGCAGCGGCTGCCCTACGCGGAGGCACTGGACCGCTTCGGCACCGACCGGCCGGACCTGCGCTTCGGCCTCGAGCTGGTCGATCTCGGCGATGCGCTGCGCGGGACCGAGTTCAAGGTCTTCCGCTCGGTGCTCGAGGGCGGCGGCTCGATCCGCGGGATCAACGCGGGCAGGCGCGAGGTGCCGCGCAAAGACCTCGACGGCTTCATCTCGCGCGCCCAGGAGCTGGGGGCGAAAGGCCTGGTCTGGGCGTTCCGCGAGGGCGACGGCTGGCGCTCGCCGACCGCCAAGTTCCTCAGCGCGGCGGAGCTGGCCGAGCTCAATCGCCTGCTCGGCGCCGCGGAGGGCGACCTCCTCCTGCTGGTCGCCGACAAGCGCCCGGTGGTCGACGCGGTGCTGGGACAGATGCGGCTCGACCTCGGCGAGCGCTTCGGGTTGATCGACGAGGCCGAGGACCGCCTCGTCTGGATCGTCGACTTCCCCCTCTTCCTCTACGACGAGGTGGAGAAGCGCTTCGACGCGATGCACCACCCGTTCACCGCCCCGGCCGGGGAGCTCGATCCCGACGATCCGGGCGCGGCGCTGTCGCGGGCCTACGACGTGGTCTGGAACGGGCAGGAGATCGGCGGCGGCTCGATCCGTATCCACAGCGCCGAGGTCCAGCAGCGGGTCTTCGCCGCGCTGGGGATCGACGCCGAGACCGCCGAGGCCCGCTTCGGCTTCCTGCTCGAGGCGCTCCGCTACGGTGCCCCGCCGCACGGAGGGATCGCCTACGGGATCGACCGCCTCGTCCAGCGGCTCGCGGGCGTCGAGACGATCCGCGATGTGATCGCCTTCCCGAAGACCGCCTCCGGCTTCGACCTGCTCACCGGCGCGCCCGCCCCGGTCGACGCGGCGCAGTTGCGCGAGGTCGGCGTCGCCATCCACAAGAGCGGTAGAGCCGGGCACTGATCATGGCGCTGCGGGACTGGATTCCCCGCAGGTGGCGTCCCCAGCCTGGACCGGGACAGACGCAGGTCCACGTCGGCGACCCGCGCTTCGAGCGGTGGGAGGTGGTGCGGGACTTCGGCGACGTGCGGACCGCGCGCGCCTGGCACCAGGCCCTCGAAGAGGCCGGGATCGAGGCGGCCCTCACCGCCGACTGGGCTCCCGACCGCTTTGGTCACGGCGAAATCTTCCTCTGCGTCCCCGGCGACCGCTGGAGCGAGGCGGAGCTGCACCTTTCGAACCTCGACGTCCCCGATTACTGAGCCGCTTTCCACCGGTGCTCCGGTGCTACGGTTCCCGCAAGCTCGAGCCCGTACGAGAGCCGTCTCACCGTTTGACCCAACACAAACGGCTCGGGAGCTTTTGTCTTTCGGTCCCTTGGGATCGCGAGCAGGGCGCCCACCTTCTTATGAAGGGATCAAAGCTAGAGGCGGTACCGGCGGGCTGGAGCTTCTTTCTGGACGTGGTCCATCGCGGTGTGCACGCCGTCACCCCGGCCGACGTCGCCAGCGACCTCCGCCTCATCCTCACTCCCTACCCTTCATCTGATGGATCGGGAGCTCTTCGACCACTTTCTCCGCGATGACGCCCGGCGCGGCCCAGCGCCCGACGACGCCTTCACCGGCGCCGCCGGCGGCGCGGCCTGCGGCGACCTCTCGCGGTTGTCCCTGACCGTCACCGCGGGACGGATCTCCGCCGTCACCTTCGACACCGAGGGCTGCGGGGCCACCCGCGCGGCCACCGCGGCCGTCGCGGAAGCCATCGAGGGCGGGACGGTCCTCGAGGCGGCGAAGCTCTCCATCGACGACGCCGAAGCACTCCTGGGCGGCTTGGCCCCCGCGAAGCGCCACGCGGCCCAGCTGGCCACCGACGCCCTCCACCGTGCCCTGAGCGCCGCGGCGGCGTCCTCGAGCTTCCCGCTGGACCCGAGCGTCTGCATTTCTTCCCGCATACCGGGATCAAATGCAGACGGTGGGTCCCCCGAGCGCGTCGCGGTCGCCCTCAGCGGCGGCGTCGACTCCGCCGTCGCGGCCCTGCTCGAACGCGAGCGCGGCGCCGATGTCGTCGCCATCACCGTGAAGCTCTGGGCCGACCCGGAGACCGACGGGACCAAGGCCTGCTGCTCTCCCGAGGCCGTGCTCGGTGCCCGCGCCGTCGCCCACTCGCTCGGCATCCCGCACTTCACCCTCGACCTCGAGGCCGACTTCCGCCGCCGCGTCGTCGACCGCTTCGTCAGCGGCTATGCCGAAGGCCAGACGCCGAACCCTTGCATCCTCTGCAACGGCGAAGTGCGGCTCGCGGCGATGCTCGACCTCGCGGGACGGCTCGGGGCGGCGCGGCTGCTCACCGGCCACTACGCCCGCATCGCCTGGGACGCCGAGGGGCCGCTGCTCGCCACCGGCGCCGACGCCGCCAAGGATCAGAGCTACATGCTCGCGGCGCTGCCGCCGGACCTGCTCGGCCGCCTCGGTTTCCCGCTCACCGACATGACCAAGGACGAGGTCCGCGACGTCGCCGCCCGCCACGGCCTCGCGGTCGCCAAGAAGCCTGAGTCCCAGGACCTCTGCTTCCTCGCCGGCCAGGGCAAGCGGGGGTTCCTGCGCCGCCACGGCAACCTGGCGGACCGCGAGGGCGCCGTCGTCGATCGCACCGGTCGCACCCTCGGCCGCCATCGCGGCCACCACAACTTCACCGTCGGCCAGCGCCGCGGCATCGGCGTCTCGCTGAACGAGCCGGGCTACGTCGTCGCCACCGACGCCGCCGCCAACACGGTCACGGTCGGGACGCGGGCGGACCTCGAGACGCGCCGCATCCGGGTCCGCGACGCGGTCCTCCACCGTGACGGCGCCCGCGTCGACAACGTCCGCCTCCGTTATCACTCGGCCACCCTGCCCGCCACCCTCGGCACCGCCGCGCCGGGCCGCCACGACGCCCTCGAGCTGGAGCTGGACGCGCCCTTCACCGCCGCCTCGCCGGGCCAGACCGCGGTGCTGATGGACGGCGAGACGATCGTCGGCCACGGCACGATCGTCGCGGCCTCCTGACGCCACCCGTGACATCCGACACACGAACTGTCAGCAAACCGTAGGCTCTCCCTCATGAAGGCCCAACAAATCCGCGACACCTACCTCACGTTCTTCGCGGAGCGGGGACACAAGATCGTCCCCTCGGCCTCGCTCGTGCCCTCGGTCCACGACCCGACCGTGCTGCTCACGACCGCCGGCATGCAGCCCTTCAAGCCCTACTTCCTCGGCCGCGAGACGCCGCCCGCGCCGCGCCTCACCGACGTGCAGAAATGCTTCCGCACCACCGACATCGAGGAGGTCGGCAACACCGCGCGCCACCTGACCTTCTTCGAGATGCTCGGCAACTGGAGCTTCGGCGATTATTTCAAGGCCGAGTCGATCCCCTGGGGGTGGCAGCTCGCCACCGAGGGCTTCGGCATGGACCCGGAGAAGATCTGGGTGACGGTCTTCGGCGGCGACGAGGAGCTCGGGCTCGGCCCCGACACCGAGGCGATCGCGATCTGGGAAAAGACCGGCGTGCCCGCCGAGCGGATCGTCCAGCTCGGGCGCGAGGACAACTTCTGGCAGGGCGGCCCGACCGGCCCCTGCGGCCCCTGCTCGGAGCTCTATCTCGACCGCGGCTTCGACTTCGGCGCCGCCGACGAACGCCCCGGCGACGAGGGCGAGCGCTTCCTCGAGTTCTGGAACCACGTCTTCATGTCCTACGACCTGCACGACGACGGGACGCTCACCGAGCTGCCGATGAAGAACATCGACACCGGCATGGGGCTCGACCGGATGGCGGCGATCCTCCAGGGCGTCCCCTCCGTCTATGAGACCGACCACGTGCGGCCGCTGGTCGACCTCGCCGAGGAGCTATCCGGCCATCGCTATGGCGAGAGCGAGGCGGTGACGCGGGCGATGCGGATCGTCGCCGACCACTCGCGCGGCGCCGCCTTCCTGATCGCCGACGGGGTCGTCCCCTCCAACGAGGACCGCGGCTACATCCTGCGCCGGATCATGCGCCGGGCGATCCAGCAGGGCAACGCGCTCGGCCTCGAGGCGCCGTGGCTCGGCCGCTTCGCGGCCCGCGTGATCGAGCTGATGGGCGAGGTCTACCCGGAGCTGGTCGCCGAACGCGAGAACATCGCCCGCTGGGTCAACGACGAGGAGGAGAGCTTCGGGCGCACGCTGGAGCGGGGCTCGGAGATGCTGGCGCGGCTGATCGCCGAGGCGCGCGAGTCGAGCACCTCGTGGATCGACGCCGCCGACGCCTTCAAGCTCCACGACACCTACGGCTTCCCCTACGACCTGACCAAGGAGCTGCTCGGGGAGCAGGGCCTGGCGGTCGACGATGACGGCTTCGCCGAGCTGATGGAGGAACAGCGGACGCGGGCGCGGACCGGGGCGGCGACCGCGCACGGCTCCGAGAACACCCACGAGCGGGTGCGGGAATTCGCCGCGGCGACCTCGCCGAGCAACTTCGTCGGCTACGAAACGCTGCGGGCGACGACCGGCGTGGCGGCGATCGAGGCGCAGGGGGAGCGGGCGCTGCTGAAGCTTGAGACGAGCCCCTTCTACGCCGAGGGCGGCGGCCAGGTCGCCGACTCCGGCCTGGTGCGCTGGGACGGCGACGAGGCCGCGGTGGTCGACGTCTACCGGGTCGGCGGCGACCAGGTGGTGGCGGTCGAGGCGAAGGCGATCCCGGCGGGCGCCGAGGTCGAGGCGGTCGTCGACCGCGAGACGCGCCACGCCACCATGCGCAACCACACCGCGACGCACCTCCTGCACGCGGCGCTGCGCGAGCGGCTCGGCACCCACGTGCGCCAGGCGGGCTCGGCGGTGCGGCCCGACAAACTGCGCTTCGACTTCACCCACGGGCAGTCGCTGAGCCCGGCGGAGCTGCGCGATGTCGAGGACCGCGTCAACGAGTGGATCAGCGCCGGCGCGCCGGTCCGCTGGCTGGAGATGGAGCGGACCGACGCCGAAGCGCTCGGCGCGATGGCCCTCTTCGGCGAGAAATACGGCGAGTGGGTGCGGGTGGTGGAGATCGACGGCGTCTCGCGCGAGCTCTGCGGCGGGACCCACGTCGCCAACACCGCCGAGATCGGCATCTTCAAGGTGACCGCCGAGGGGTCGAGCGCCGCGAACGTGCGCCGGATCGAGGCGATCACCGGCCCCGCCGCGACCGATTACTTCCGCGAGCGCGACGGGGCGCTGGGCGAGGTCGGCGAGCTGCTGGGCAACCCGCGGGACCCGCTGGCGGGCGCGCGGCGGGCGGCGGAGCGGATCAAGGAGGCGGGCGCGGGCGCCGAGCAGGCGCAGCGCCAGGCCCTCGGCGAGGAAGCGAAGCGCCTCGGCGCGCAGGCAAGCGAGGTCGGCGGCGTCAAGGTGCTGGTCGCGGCGACCGAGCTGGCCGACCAGAAGGCGCTGCTCGACGTCGCCAACCGGATCCAGTCCTCGCTCGGCGATCCCGTCGTGCAGGTGCTCGGCGGTGGCGACGAGGACAAGGTGGCGCTGGTGGCGCTGGCGAGCCCGGGCGCGGTCGCGACGGGCCTTTCGGCGGCCGAGCTGGTGCGCGCCGCGGCGAGCGTGGTCGGCGGCGGCGGGGGCGGCCGCGAGGACATGGCGCAGGCGGGCGGCCGCGATCCGGCCAAGCTCGACGAGGCGCTGGCGGCGGCGCGGGCGCTCGTCGAAGGGAAGCTGGGGTAGCGGTTGCGCGTGCTCGCCCTCGACCACGGCACCGTCCGGATCGGCGCCGCGATCTGCGATCCGACCGGGACCCTCTGCACGCCGTTGCCGGTGATCGAACCCGCCGAGCCCGCCGCGGTGGTGGAGCTGGTGCGCGAGCGCGAGGTGGAGCGGGTCGTGGTCGGCCTGCCGGTCCACCTGAGCGGCGAGGAGGGCAGCCAGGCGGCGCTGGCGCGGACCTTCGCCGCGGAGCTTGAGGCGCTCCTGGACGTCCCGGTCGACACCTACGACGAGCGCCTCACCAGCCGCATGGCCGACGCCAGCCGGCGGGCCGGGTCGACGGCCTCGCGGGACTCGCTTGCCGCGGCGCACCTGCTCGAGGCCTACCTGACCAGCCTGGCGCGAAGGGGCGAGGCGTGAGCGACGACGCCGGCAAAGGCGGCATCCCGCCGGGCGGCGATCCGCTGTTCGATCCCCACGATCCGGCCGCGGTCGAGCGCGAGGAACGCCGCCGCGAACGGGAAGCCAAGCGCGCGAAGAAGTCGAAGAAGAAGGCGAAGGACGTCCCCCCACCGCCCCCGTCGAGAGAGACGCCGCCCCCACCGCCGCGGACCCCCGAGCAGGAGTTCTGGGACGAGCCCGCCGAGCCGACGCCGCCCGCGCCGGGGCAAGGTCCCGCCGCGGATGACGAGCAGGCCGAGAAGGCCGAGCGGGGGAGACGGCGACTGCTGGGGAAGCGGAAAGGCAAAGAGGCAGCGGACGCGCCGATCCCCCCGCGGGCCGACTCGCCGTATCGGCCGAACGCGGAGACGCCTCAGGTCGATCCCGGGCCGCACGCCGCCGAGGCGCCGCGCCCCGATCCCGACCAGCCGACCGGCGAGCACGCGTCCCCGGGGATCGCGGAGCACGCCGTCCCCGCCGCCGGGCCCGCCACGCGCGAGCACCGGGCGCTGCCGCCGCGGCCGCTGGAGGAGACCGGCGCCGGGGACTGGGAGCCGCCGCCTCCGCGCGACGACTGGTTCGACGAGGGCGAGGGGTTCGACGACGAGGGCGACCCGCGGATGACGGGCGCGGCGAGCACCGGGCGGCGCCCCGGCGACGATCGTCGCAAGCGCTTCGGTGGCCCGCTCGGCCCGTTCCTGCGCCACCCCTTCCGGGTGCTCGGCGTCGTCGTCCTGATCCTCATCCTGCTGTTCCTGAACGCCCTCTTCCAGCCGTTCCACGGCGCAGGCAGCGGGCGGGTGGCGGTGACGATCCCGAAAGGCGCGAGCGTCGGCGAAGTCGGCGAACTGCTGGAAGCGAAGGGCGTCATCTCCGGCGGCTTCATCATCTCCGGGTCGACCCTGTTCCAGGCCCGCGTCACGCTCGCGGGCGATCGCTCCAACATCATCGCGGGCAAGCACGTGATGGCCGCAGACATGAGCTACGGCGAAGCGATCGACGCGCTCACCCAGGAATCCAAGCCGGTCGAAGCGCAGCGGAAGCCCGGCGTCATCACCGTCACCGTCCCCGAGGGCCAGAGCCGCCCGATCACCGCCAAGCTGCTGAAGGAAGACGGGATCAAGGGCAGCTACATGCAGGCGACCAAGCAGTCGAAGGTCCTCAACCCCGAACAGTACGGCGGCAAGAACGTCAAGTCGCTGGAGGGCTTCCTCTATCCCGACACCTGGGAGTACAACACCGCCAAGCCGGTGAAGAACCTGGTCACGCTGCAGCTCGAAGACTTCAAGCGGAAGATCAAGCAGGTGAACATGAAGTACGCGAAGTCGAAGAACCTGACGGTGTTCGACGTGGTCACGATCGCCTCGATGATCGAACGCGAGGCGGGCGTGCCGAAGCAGCGCAAGCTGGTCTCCTCGGTGATCTACAACCGCCTGCACGAAGGGATGACGCTGGGGATCGACTCGACCGTCCGCTTCGCCACCGGCAACTACGAACGGCCGCTGACCCAGTCGGAACTGGAAAGCGACTCGCCGTACAACACGCGCACCAACCCGGGCCTGCCGCCGGGACCGATCAACAGCCCCGGCCTCGCCGCGCTGAACGCCGCCGCGCACCCGGCGAACACGCGGTACCTCTTCTACGTGAACGACCCGAACTCGTGCAACGAACTCACCTTCGCCAAGACCGAAGAAGAATTCTTCGCCGACGCCGCCAAGTACGAAAGGGCGCGCGAAGCCAACGGCGGCAACCAGCCGAGCACCTGTAAGTGAGCGGCGGCTGAGGTGCCCAGCCTGGCGGTGATCGGTCACCCGGTGGCGCACACGCGCTCGCCGGCGATGCAGACGGCGGCGCTCGCCGAGCTCGGCCTGGCGGGGGAGTGGACCTACGGGGCGCTCGAGATCGAGCCCGAGAGCTTCGAGGTCGAGGTCGCCGAACTGGCCGCGGCGGGCGACTACGCGGGCGTCAACGTGACCCTGCCGCACAAGGAGGCGGCGCTGGCGCTGGCCGACGAGGCGAGCGAGGCGGCGCGGGCGATCGGCGCGGCGAACACGCTGACCTTCAGCGACGGCCGGATCGCGGCGGACAACACCGACGCGGGCGGGGTGCTGCGCTCGCTGCCGGTGGGCATGCTGGGGATCGGTGCCGGGGACTCCGCCGGCGGTGGGGACGGCGGCACGGCCGAGCGGCGCGCGCTGGTCCTCGGCGCGGGCGGCGCGGCGCGGGCCGCGATCTGGGCCCTGGCCCGCGGCGGCGAGGGCGCGCCCGGCGAGGACGGCCCGACGCTCGTCCCCACCTTCCAGGTCGACGTCTGGAACCGGACCCCGGAGCGCGCCGAGGCCGTCGCCGCCGAACTCGGCGGCCGCGCCGTCCACGACCCGGTCGCCGCCGACTACCCGCTGATCGTCAACACGACCTCGGTCGGCCTGCACGGCGAAGATCCCTTCGAGCTCCTGCCCCTCACCGCCGCCGACTTCCACCCCGACCAGGTCGTCTTCGACATCGTCTACGGCCCCGACCCGAGCGCCCTGCTGGCCGCCGCCGAGCGCGCCGGCGCGACCACCGTCGACGGCCTCGAGATGCTGGTCCAGCAAGGCGCCCTCTCCCTCCAGATCTGGACCGGCAAAGCGCCCTCGCTCGAGGCGATGCGCACCGGCGCCCGCCGATCAACCTGAGGGGCGCGGCGTGACCCTGGACGAACCTCCCCGCTGTTCGTGAGGGAAGGGTCACCCCCGCGGTCCCCCGCAAGGTCCACGCCGGCCCGAATCGACGCCCAGCCACCGTCGCGCTGCGGCAAGCTCTAGCCTACGGCGCTCATGACCGCATTCCGTTTCACCACCGCCGGGGAGTCGCACGGCCCGGGGCTGACCGCGATCGTCGAGGGCATGCCCGCCGGGCTGGAGCTTGATCGGGAGGCGCTGGACCGCGACATGGCGCGCCGGCAGCTCGGCCACGGGCGGGGCGGGCGGATGCGGATCGAGACCGACACCGTCGAGGTGCGCTCCGGCGTCCGCCATGGCCGCACGCTCGGCAGCCCGATCGCGCTGCTGGTCGCCAACCGCGACTACGCCAACTGGGAAGACCGGATGAACCCCTGGCCGGTCGAAGGCTTCGAGCCGGAAGAGGTCCACCTGCCGCGACCCGGTCACGCCGACCTCGTCGGGGCGCAGAAATACGGCCACTCAGACATCCGCAACGTGCTCGAGCGCGCCAGTGCCCGCGAGACCGCCGCCCGCGTCGCCGCCGGCTCCGTCGCCCGCGGCTTCCTCACCGCGCTCGGGGTCGAGGTCCACAGCCACGTGACCCGGATCGCCTCGGTGGTCGCGGCGGAGCGGGCCGAGCTGTCCCCGGCCGACTTCAAGGGCGTCGACGACGACCCCGTCCGCACGCTCGACCCGGAGGCCTCGCGGGCGATGGTCGCCGAGATCAACCGCCTGCGCAAGGCCAACGAGAGCCTCGGCGGCACCTTCGAGGTGATCGCCTTCGGGCTCGTCCCCGGGCTCGGCTCGCACATCTCCTGGGAAGACCGCCTCGACGGTCGGCTCGCCCAGGCGGTCGCCTCGATCCAGTCGATCAAGGGCGTCGCGATCGGCGAAGCGTGGGACGTGGCCTCGCGCCCCGGCTCCGAAGCCCACGACGAGATCTTCTGGTCGGAGGCGGGTGGTTACTTCCGCGAAACCAACCGCGCCGGCGGCCTCGAGGGCGGGATGACCAACGGCCAGCCGCTCTCCGTGCGCGCCGCGATCAAGCCGATCTCGACCCTGACGAAACCGCTGCGCTCGGTCGACACGGTCACCCACGCGCCCGCCCAGGCGCTGCGCGAGCGGACCGACTCGACCGTCGTCCCGGCCGCCGCCGTGGTCGCCGAGGCGATGGTCTGCCTCGCCCTGGCGCGCGCCTACCGGGAGAAGTTCGGCGGCGACCACATCGACGACGTGCGCGCCGCGATCGACGCCTACAAGGCGCGGATCGACGCGCGGTGAGCGTGGGGGCGGGGGGGTGAGCGCGGCGGCGGACCGCCGGCCCTCGATCGTCTTCGTCGGCTTCATGGGCGCGGGCAAGTCGACCGCGCTGAGGGCGGCACGCGCCGCCGGGCTGCCGACGGTCGAGATCGACCAGCTGATGGAACGGAGCTTCGGCTCGACCATCCCGGAGGCCTTCGAGCGCCACGGCGAGGAGGGCTTCCGCGCCCGCGAGGCCGAGGTCGTCGGCGCGCTGCTGGAGGAGGCCGACGACGGCGGCGCGATCGCGCTCGGCGGCGGCAGCATCCTCTCGCCGCGGATCCGCGCCGCGCTCGCCCGTCACACCGTGGTCTGGCTGCAGGTCGACGCGGCCGAGGCGTGGCGTCGCATCGCCCACTCCGACCGCCCCCTGGCGAGCTCCGCCGAGGACGTGACGAAGCTGCTCGACGTCCGCCTGCCGCTCTACGAAGAGCTGGCCGACGCGGTGGTGCCGATGGGCGACCGCCAGATCGTCGGCCGTGCCCTGCCGATGCTGCGCGAGCTCGCCGACCTCCCCGCCGGCACCAAGCTCCTCTGGGCGAGCGCGGCGGGCGGCGAGTACCCGGTGCTGGTCGGCCGCGGCCTCCTCGGCTGCGGCTGGTGGCCGCTGACGAGCCGCCGCTTCGTGGTCCACGACCGGGCGGTGGAGGGGTACGCGGCGTCGCTGGGATCGGTCGAGCTGAGCGCCGAGGTGCCCTCCGGTGAGTCGTCGAAGACCCTCGCCACGGCCGAACGGGTGCTGGAGGCGCTCGCCCAGGGTGAGATGACGCGCGAGGACCACGTCGTCGCCGTCGGTGGCGGGGTGGTGGGGGACCTGGCGGGGTTCTGCGCGCACGTCTACAAGCGCGGCGTCCCCGTGGTCCAGGTGCCGACGACGATCGTCGGCCAGGTCGATTCGGCGTACGGCGGCAAGACCGGCGTCGACCTCGAGACGCTGAAGAACTACGTCGGCGCCTACCACCAGCCGAGCGCGGTGATCGCCGATACCGAGACCTTGACGACGCTTCCGCCGCGCGACCTGAGCGCCGGCTTCGTCGAGGTGCTGAAGACGGCGCTCCTCGCCGGCGGCCGCCTCTGGGAGGAGGTGCGGAGCCTGCCGCGGATCGACCCCGCCGGGCTCGACGGGATCGTCTTCAAGTGCGCTCGCTACAAGTGCGGGATCGTCGCCGCCGACGAACGCGACGACGGCCTGCGCCAGGCGCTGAACCTCGGCCACACCGTCGGCCATGCGATCGAGTCGGCGGGCGGTCTCGATCGCTACCGGCACGGCGAGGCGGTCGGCCTCGGCCTGCTCGCCGCGCTGCGCCTCTCCGGCGCCGCCGACCTGCGCGCCGAGGTGAAGGAGATCCTCGCCCGCTTCGACCTGCCGGTCGGCCTGGATCCGGAGGTCCGGGTGGAGGACGTCGTCGGGCTCATCCAGTTCGACAAGAAGCGCACCGCCGTCGGCGTCGGCTTCGTCCTCCTGAGCGAGCCCGGCGCGCCCCGCATCGGCGAGCTGGTCGACCCCGCTAAGGTCGAAGCCGCCGTGAAGGAGCTTCAGGCTTGAGTCCCACGACCCGCAACCGCGTCGCCGTCCTGCACGGGGTGAACTTCGACATCCTCGAGCGGCGCAACGCCGACCTCTACGGCGGTCGCTCGCTGTCGCGGTTGGAGCACCAGATCGAAGGCTGGGCGCGCGCCGCCGGGCTCGAACCGCTCTTCTTCCAGACCAACCACGAGGGCGAGTTCGTCGAGTACCTGCACCGGCTGCCCGACCTCGCCGACGCGTCGCTGATCAACGCCGGCGCCTGGACCCACTACAGCCGCGCGATCGCCGACGCGCTCGACGTCGCCGCGCTGCCCGCGGTCGAGGTCCACCTCTCCGACGTCGAGGCGCGCGAGGACTGGCGCAAGGTCTCGGTCTTCGACGGGCTGGTGGTGGCGAAGATCTCCGGCAAGGGCGCCGAGGGGTACCGCGAGGCGCTCGACGTGCTGGCCCGCGAGCTCGGGGTGGCGGCCTGATGCGCGGCCGCGGCGATCGCCTCGAGGCGGCGCTGGCCGAGCGCGGCCTCGACCGCATGCTGGTCACCGATCTCACCAACGTCCGGTACCTGACCGGCTTCACCGGCACCAACGGCGCGGTGGTCTGCGGGCCGGGCATCCGCGCCTTCCTCACCGACTTCCGTTACACCGAGCGCGCCGCCGCCGAGGTCTCCGAGTGGGAGACCGTCACCGTCACCGGCGACTGGCTGGCCGGGATCGCCGAGCGCCTCGTCGGCAAGGTCGGCTTCGAGGACGACCACGTCTCGGTCCGCTCGTTGACCAAGCTGGAGGAGAAGCTGCCCGCGGGGGTCGAGGCGGTCGCCGCGGGCGGCACGGTCGAGGCGCTGCGACGGGTCAAGGACGCCGAGGAGCTGGCGGCGATCGCCGCGGCCGCGAAGCTCGCCGACGCGGCGCTGGCGGTGACGGTCGAAGAAGGCTTCGTCGGCAAGACCGAGCGCGCCGTCGCCGACGCCTTCGAGGCCCACGTCCGCGCCGGCGGTGGCACCCTCTCCTTCGACACGATCGTCGCCGCCGGCCCGAACGGCGCCCAGCCGCACGCCGAGCCCGGCCCCCGGGTCATCGGCCAGGGCGAGCTGATCGTCTTCGACATGGGCGCCAAGCTCGACGGCTATTGCTCCGACGGCACCCGCACCTACGCCACCGGCGATCCCGGCGAGGAAGGCAGGCGGGTCTACGAGACGGTCCTGGCCGCTCAGCAGGCCTCGCTGGAGGCGATCCGCCCCGGCGCGAAGGGCGAAGACGTCGACGCCGCGGCCCGCAAGGTGATCGAGGAGGCCGGCCACGGCGACCATTTCGGCCACGGCCTCGGCCACGGCGTCGGCCTCGACATCCACGAGGGCCCGCGCCTCTCCCTGCGCTCCGACGACGTCCTGGCGGCGAGCGAGGTCGTCACCGTCGAGCCGGGGATCTACCTCCCCGGCAACCTCGGCGTCCGGATCGAGGACCTGGTCGTCGTCACCGACACCGGCCTCCGCAACCTCTCGTCCCTGCCGAAAGCCCTGACCTTCGTCGACTGACCCCCTCCAGCTGTTCCTTATGCGCCTATGAGGCGCATAAGGAACAGCCGGCGGGACGGGCCCTCTCGTGGCGGCCCGGGCAGGCTGTGGCCGCCACGAGAGGGCCGGGTCTCGTGGGGAGGGGTGGAGGGTGCGTGAGGCCGCAGGGTCACGGGAGAGGGACGGGAGCGTGACGAAGGAGGGACGGATCCCTCACCGATCCCGGGCCTCGTGACGAAGATGCCGGGAACGTCACGCTTCCTCCCGTCTTCCTCATGCCTCGCGGGTCACGCCAGGAGGCGCGTTCGCAGTTAACTACACATGTTGTCGCTAACTGCGAACTCGGTCCGGGCCACGGCCCTCGGAGAGCCGGGAGGTGACGTTCCCGGCATCTTCGTCACCGATCGGGGCGAGGTGTGGACCCTTGCGCACGGGGACGTCACGGAGGTCCGACCTCCCCACGACCTGTGACGGGACCCCGACCTCCTCTCGGTCCCCGTGACGGACCCTCCCGGAAGACGTGACGAACCCTCGACCCCTCTCGCAGGGCACCCGGGCCCACCTCGGACGGCCGCAAACGCCACGGGCCCCCGTCCGTCCCCCTACCGGCTCAGATCCACACCGGCCTCGATCCTGCCCCCGAACGCCGCGAGCAACGCGATCGTCGCCTCGACGTCGGCCAGGTCCACCATCTCGACCGGCGAGTGCATGTAGCGCAGGGGGATCGAGACGAGGCCGGTCGGGATGCCGGAGCGGGCGATCTGGAGGGCGTCGGCGTCGGTGCCGGTGTTGCGGCCGCTGGCGCTGATCGAGTACTCGATGCCCTCCGCTTCGGCGGTCTCGACGAGCAGTTCGAAGACCTTCGGCGAGAGCGTCGAGCCGCGGCCGATCACCGGGCCGGAGCCGAGCGGGTGCACGCCGACCTCCTTCTCGTCGACCCCCGGCGCGTCGGTCGCGTGGGTGACGTCGACGGCGATCGCGATGTCGGGCCGGAGCTCGAAGGCCGAGGTGCGGGCGCCGAACAGGCCGATCTCCTCCTGCACCGCGGCGACCCCCGCGATCGAGCCGCCCGGGCCCTTGCCCTCGGCGCAGCGCCGGGTCGCTTCGAGCGCCACGTAGGCGCCGAGCCGGTTGTCCATCGACTTGGAGACGAGGCGCGAGCCCAGCACCTGCATCGGTTCGGTGCGGATCACGATCGGGTCGCCGACGCGGACCTTCGACTCGGCCTCCTCGCGGTCGGCGGCGCCGATGTCGATGTGCATCGATTTCAGCTCGACCACCTTTTTGCGCTGGTCCATCTCCAGCAGGTGGATCGGCTTGCGCCCGGCGACACCGGGGACGATGCCGTCGCGACCCCGCACCTCGACCCGCTGGCCGACCAGGATCTGCGGGTCCCAGCCGCCGATCGGCTCGAACCAGAGGAAGCCCTTCTCGTCGACGTGGGTGATGATCAGGCCGATCTCGTCGATGTGGCCGACGATCGCGATCAGCGGCTCGGCCTCGCCGACCCGGGCGATCGTCGAGCCGATCCCGTCGTAGGAGAGCGTGGCGAACGAGGCTGCCTTGCGCCAGATCTCCGCCGCCGGGCCCTCGTAGCCGGAGGGCGCGCCGGCGCGCAGCAGTTCGTCAAGAAGCGTCGGTACGTCGTGCGAAGTCGTCATAGGCCGGGGAGTATGGCGAAGTCGCAAATTCCGCCTCCTACGGTCGGCTAAATTCGGGCGCTCTCAATCGGTGGCCGTGTTGTGGGCGCGGAGGAGCCGGCGGCGCTCGTCGTAGCCGGCGTGCTCGCGGACGATCAGCAGCGCCAGGAGCGCGGTCGCGATCGCCAGGGTCAGCAGCGCCGGGATCGTCGTCGCCACCGGGATCAGGACCAGGAGGAGCGCCGCGAGCATCAGTTTGTGGCGGTTCCAGGTCCGCACGTGCCGGTAACGGAAGGCGACCAGGCCGAGCAGGTAGAGCGCCAAGCCCCCGAGCAGGGCGAAGCCCGTCACCCATTCCAGGTGCTCGCCGGTGTCCCCGAGCACGGTCTTCATGCCGAACGCCGCCAGCACGATCCCGGCGACCAGGGGGAGGTGCAGGTAGGAGTAGGAGTCGCGGGCGAGCGCGTTCTGCACGCGGCCCGGCTCGGCGGCGCCGAGGCGCTGGGCCGAGACCAGGGCGACGACGTCGAAGTAGCTCCACCAGAGGGCTGCCGCGACGCCCACCCCGAGCACCGCGGCGACGCCGATCGCGAGGTCGAGGTGGCCCGCCGCGCCGGCGCCGATGTCGACGATCGACTCGCCCAGGGCGATGATGATGATCGCGCCGTGGCGCTCGGCGAAGTGGCCGGGGACGAGCTGCCAGCCCTCGACGCCGAAGAAGTACGGCCCGCCGAAGTCGAGCGCCAAGGCGAGCACCCAGAGCGCCGCCTGGGTGGCCCCGTCGAAGGCCGACGCCAGCGCGAGCAGGCCGACCGCGATCGCGGTCGAGATCCCGAGCGCGGTGGTCGAGCGGCGCAGGTCGGGGGCGTCGGCGCTGGCGATCGTGAACAGCGCGATGTGGGCGACGCGGAAGAAGCCGATCGCCAGCGCGAACGCCAGCGCCAGGTCCCCGAACGCCTCCGGCACGCAGATCGCGGCGATCAGCATCGCGGCCATCGCGGCGAAGAAGGCGAGGCGGACCGCGCCCGCCTCGGGGTCGATCACGCTGGTCAGCCAGGCGTATCCGGCCCAGGCCCACCAGAGCACGCCGAGCACCAGCAGCCCCTGGCCCAGCCCCGCCCAGCTCGGGTGATGGGACATCAGGTCCGTGCACTCGGTGATCGCGAGGACGAAGACGAGGTCGAAGAAGAGCTCGAGCGGGGTGACGCGGCCGCCTTCGCGGCGGACGGCGCTCAGGCGCGGCGCGCGGTGGGACGAGCCGGGGTCGGGCCCTGCGGCCGCGGACGAGACGTCGGACACGCCGCCAATCCTTGCAACTCGGGTCGGCGGCGCCGCGGCCCGAGCCTCGCGATCCCGCACGGGCGTCCAAGGTGGCCTTAAGGTTGCGCCATGCCGACGCAGCCCAAGGTCGCCCTCGTCACCGGCGCCTCGAGCGGGATCGGTGCCGCCACCGCGCGGCGCCTCGCCCGTGACCCCGGTATCCATCTCGTGCTCGTCGCCCGCCGCGGCGAGCTGCTGGCCGACCTCGCCGCCTCGCTGCCGTGCCCGGCCACCTGGCTCGCCGCCGACCTCACCGACGCGGACGCCCCGGCGCGGGTCCTGGCCCACGTCGAGCAGCACCACGACCGCCTCGACCTCCTCGTCAACAACGCCGGCGCCGCCTGGCGGGGCACCTTCGGCGAGAGCGGCTGGGCCAACGTCCATCGCCACATGGAGCTGAACTTCGACGCCGTCGTCCGCCTCACCGAGGCGCTCCTGCCGCTCCTCCGCCGCTCCGCCCCGAGCGCCATCGTCAACGTCGCCAGCACCGCGGGCCGGGTCAGCCGCGCCAACTCGGGCGCCTACTCGGCGAGCAAGTTCGCGCTGATCGGCTGGACCGACGCGCTCTCCCTCGAGGAGGCCCCGCGCGGCGTCCACGTCGGCATGGTGCTGCCCGGGTTCGTCCCCACCGAGGGCTTCCCGCAGGCCGAGCTGCGCCGGAAAGCGCTCACCCGCCTCATCCTCTCCACCCCCGAGAAGGTCGCCGACGCGATCCACGAGGTCGGCCCCGGCGGCAAGCCCGAGCGCTACGTCCCGCGCCCCTACGCCCTCGCCGCCTACCTCCGCATCCTCGCCCCGCGCCTCGTCCGCCGCGTCCTCGGCGGCGGCGCCGGCGCGACCCTCACCCCGGCCACGCCGAAGCCCGAGGACTGAGTCGCGCCGCGCCGCCTCCGCACGTGCCTACGGGGTCACTCCCCAGGTACTCCCCGACGACAGTTCAAGGTCGAAGGCCCCCTGTAGGTACCCGGTTTGCGCACCGATTGCGATCGATGCTCCCGACGCTGCCGCGATCGCTTTCGAGCCCGTGAAGCCGAGGCTGACCGCGTTGGTGTTGTATTCGGGCTTGATGGCGATGGTGCCTTCGTATTCCCATTCGCCGGACACCCCGCAATGTTCGATCAGCAGGGTGAACAGTGAGGTCCCGGACGCCGGCGTGAGGTAGTCGAACGTTTCCAGGCTCGCGTTCCTTTTCAGCTCGGAGCTCAGGGGGACGGTCGCGATGGTGCCTGGGATGCCTCCGGTCGTCACCCTGCAGACCGTCTGTTCACCATTCGAACCTTCCAGGCCACAGCCGCTGAAGACCAGCGCGTCGGCCGAATCGAGATTCGGACCGGTGATCGTCCCTTTTTCCACACCTAGCGTGGTGCAGCTGATCGTCCACAGGGCTGGAAACACGATTTTGATCGCCGGCGCGGCTTCGCCGCCGAATTTTGTGACCGTTGCGGATTCCTTGATGCCTTCGCTCGTGCCGCTGCCCAGAGCGGTCCCATTGACCGTCCAGTTCGGTGCCGCCTGAGCGGCCGCGGCCGAAACGGCGGTGATCGCCAACAAGGCGACCAGCGCAGGCACCCCTACCTTCAGCTTTGACATCGGTATTCCCTTCGATCGCTTGGCGGAGTTCGGTCGGCCTCCACGCCGACCCACCCCGGCAGCTTCGATAAGCCGCGTCAAAATAATAGCGTTGATTTCTCAATAATCACTTCGGCATTAGATAGGAACTTGGCCGTCCGTCCCGCTCGGGCGATCTGATCGGTGCCCTCGCTCGTTCCGTCGCTAGAGTCCGCGACATGTCAGTCAGCACGAATCAATTCCGCAATGGCTCCCATATCGAGATCGACGGCAAGGTCTGGAAGATCGTCGAGTTCCAGCACGTCAAGCCGGGCAAGGGGGGCGCCTTCGTGCGGACCAAGCTGCGCCGCATCGAGGACGGCGCGGTGATCGATAAAACCTTCCGCGCCGGGGAGAAGTTCCGCCTCGTCCGCACCGAATCGAAAAAGATGCAGTACCTGTACGACCAGGGCGACTCGGTCGTCTTCATGGACAACCGGGACTACGACCAGATCGAAATCCCCGCCGCTGTCCTCGGCGACTCGATGCAGTGGGTGCTGCCGAACTCCGAAGTCGAGGTCCTCTTCGTCGACGAGCAGCCGAGCGACGTGACGGTGCCGGCCTCGGTCGAGATGAAAGTGACCCAGACCGACCCCGGCCTCAAAGGCGACACCGCCTCGGGCGGCGGAAACAAGCCCGCAACCCTCGAGTCCGGCGCGATCGTCCAGGTCCCCCTCTTCATCGAGGAGGGCGAAACCATCAAGGTCGACACCCGCAGCGGCGAATACATGTCGCGCGCGTAGTCAGCTGTTCCTTATGCGCCTATGAGGCGCATAAGGAACAGCTGACGGGACGGGGTCCGGCGGACGACAAGGGACGGGCCCTCCCGTCCACGGCCCGGGCAGGCGTGGCCGGGACGGCGGGGGTGACCCTTCCCTCACGAACTGCGGGGAGGTTCGTCCAGGGTCACCCCCGCCGTCCCTCCCGGGCCGTTCCCGGGGGGAGAGGTGGA
>Ga0153956_1000365_pt1 | contig 54289 bp, 61 predicted proteins | sample TSFL040MetaG_FD_104704 | JGI IMG/M metagenome (GOLD analysis project Ga0153956, IMG submission 104704) | Attine ant fungus gardens microbial communities from Florida, USA - TSFL040 MetaG | ecosystem: Host-associated > Fungi > Mycelium > Unclassified | place: USA: Florida, Wekiwa Springs...
CGCCGCGCCCACCGGCGCGACCACGGCGGCGTCGGCGGGCGCGGCCGCGGCGGCGGCGGCGGCGGCGGCGGCGGCGGCGGCGGCGGCGGCGGCGGCGGCGGCGGCGGCGGCGGCGGCGGTGGCGGCGGCGGCGGCGGTGGTGGCGGCGGCGGTGGCGGCGTCGGTGGCGGCGGCGGTGGTGGTGGCGGCGGCGGCGGGGCGCTTCTCCATCGCCTTCAGGACCGCATCCTTGACCTTCGCGCGCAGGTCGTTACGCCACGCCCACCAGTCGCCCGTCAACCTCGACCGAGCGTCCCTGATCAGCGGGCGCACAGCCGAGACCGACACCGCATCCGTGATCTCAGGGAACGCCCGGAGCTTCGCTGCCGGCTCCGTCGCGCCGGCCAGCTCCAGCCAGAGCGGCAACGCGACGCGGATACCGAAGTCGGCGACCTGGAAGCCGCGTTCACCGTCGCGGCCATCGTTCGCTGTCGCGGCAAGCCGGTCAGCGTTCTTGAAGACCCACGCGTCGATCTTGTTGCGACCGTCCTGGTCGGTGCCGTCGTTGTAGCGGCGCAGGAAAGCGCTGATGACGGGCGAGCAGTTTTCGGGGTCATCGGTCCATTCCTGGCCGGTGACCCACGCGTACTTCTCCATCACGCAGCAGCCGCACGGCAGCTCGCCCGCGGGCGGCGCGTCGTGGCTGCCAGCGGTGAGGGGCAGGTCTGCGATGGCGGCAAGACGATCTTGCAGGACGGTGGTCATCAGATCTCCGTGTGGATGTGGTTTGAACGTCAGGCCGAGCGGGATGTCACTCGGCTCAAGCGCAGCCGTGAAGCAGAGTTCGACGATGCCCCAGGTCAGGCTCGTCGTGCCGGCGAGGAGCGGGACGAAGGCGAGCGCGACGTCGGCCGCGTACGGGAGCGGCCCGCGCGCGGAGATGACCATGCCGACGGCCAGCAGCACGAAGCCGGCGAGCGTCAACAGCACGTGCTTCATCACGCCGCGACTCCCGGCCCCGTCAGCTCGAGCAGAAGACGCTCGAGGTCGCCGTTGAGCAGCTGCTCGACCGCGACGCCGTAGAACCGCGCGAGCGCGCTCGCGACGGGCGCCGTCGGCGTCTTGGTCTGCTGGCGCCCCGGTGAGTCGGGCCGCTCGAGGCGCTCAAGCGTTGAGCGGCTGATGCCGGTCTCGCGTGCGAGCTCGGCGCGGGTGACGCCGCGGGCGTAGCGCAGCGCCTCCCACCGGCTCATCCGTTTTCCGGCCGTCGGAGCGGCGACTACATCGTGCCCCGGCGCCTGTGTTCTGGACTGCACGCGCAACAATGTAGTCCTAGGCGCCCAGATGTGCAAGGAAATACCAAGACGTCGCCAAGGTCTGGCGCGATACGGTCCCCGCCATGGCAGCCAAAGGCCTCCAAATCAGCCAGGACGAGGCGCGCAGACGCCTCCGAGCCGGGCTCGCGCTGCGCGGGATGACGTTCACCGACCTCGCCGCCAACTCCGGCTTCAGCGAGGGGACGTGGGTCAGCGCGGGCGGCGACCGATTGATGCTCGAGCGACACGCCCGCGACGCGGCGCGCGCGCTCGAGCTTCCCTACGAGTGGTTCAGCGCCCCTGACATCAACGACCTGCTCGAGAACGGCGCCGCGGCAGCGCGCGCCGCCGCGGCTACTGAACTAGCCGAAGGTGACCGCCGGGCCGGCGGCGATCTTGCGTCCGAGGTTGACCGTCGACTTCGTGGAGCAGATCTCGACTCCAGACGTCGAGCCGCCCCCAGACGGCCGAGCTAGGTGGAACAAGCGCCATCGTGGCGCGCATCACCACAGCGTTGACGAGCAGCGCGTCGCGCTCGCTGAGACTCACGTTGTGCATCCGTGGGCCCACTTCATCCGTTGTTCCGCCCTCATGTTTCAGGTGCCTGCGCCGACCGGCGCCCTCCGGACGCGTTCATCGTCACAGCACAGCTACACCATTAGGGTTAGACGCACCGTCGTCGGGCGGACCTCGCAACGTCGGCGAATTCCATCCTCAATGGAGTCAGCTAGCTACCTCTCTCCTAGGTTCGCCCCGTGCTCATGGCGGCAAGGATCCGGGGCGTCTTGCCGGCGAGCCCGAGAGCGCGCCGGAATCACGCAGGTCGCCGTCGCATCGCACCTCGCCGTCGTGTCGCATCTCGACCTGCAGCACACGACGATCAGCAACTTCGAGCGAAGCGCTCAGTGGTCCCCGCACACGGACAAGATCGTCGCGGCGTACGCCGCGCTCTGCGACGTCGCCCCGGCCGCGCTCTGGCAGGCGGCGATCGACGTGCCGGAGACGGAGCCCTAGAGCGGAGACGGAGCCCTAGAGCGGGTGGCCGAACATGCCGGCGATGATCGCGACGACGACGCCGGAGACGATCGCGATCGTCAGCGGCTGGACCCAGCTCATCGCGCTGCGCGCACCCTCGATCCGGGCGCGCCACAGCTCGAGCCGGCGCACGCGGCCGTTCGTCCGGCGCGCCTGGGTCCTGATCTCCTCGAGGACCTTGTCCTGGCGCTCGAGGACCTTGTCCTGTTCCCCGAGGCGGTAGAGGATCGTGTCGTTGTCGATCACGGCGTCGTCGGCTCCGATGGGACGGGGGCGGGCAAGACCTTGAACGAGCCGAACTCGACCTGAGCGGCGCCACCCGCGCCGTCCATGCGCCAGCGCCAGAGCTGGTCGCGATCGGCGACGTCGGCGACGATCTCGGCGTGGTAGCTGCCGGTGTCATCGCGGATGACGTCCGGCTGGATCCGCGAGCCGTCAGGCCGGACCACGGTGACCGTGACGGTGTCGGGGTCGACCGGCTCGCCGGCGGCGCTCGTGAAGGCGCCGGTGAGGGCGACGGTCTGCCCCTGGTTGAACACGCGGGTGCTCACGTCCCTTACCTGGCCGCGCGCGGCCCATTTTGAGCGTCGAGCACCAGCACGACCGGCAGCAACTCGCCGGTGCGCAGGCGGACCGCTTCGACGCTCGCGACCTCGAGTCGAGTCGCGAGCGCGGCGCTCGCGCGCAGCCGCACGACCGCGGGCCCGGCGCCGCCGGCGAGCTGGATCAGCAGCTGCAGGTCGCGGCCAGCGAGCCGCCTGACATCGGCGTCGAGCGTGGCGTCGGCGCGGGCGAGCGCGCGGACGAGCTCGGCGAGCGCGAGATCGCTGCCAGCGCGGAGCCGGAGCCGCGCCGCGAGCGTGAGGTCGGCGCCGGCCGGCGCGCGCGTCGGCGCTCGCAGCGTGCTGTCGCGCGCGGCGAGCGCACGCACGCGCGCGGCCAGCGCGCTATCGGCGCCGACGTGCTCGCGCACGCGCGCGGCGAGGTCGACGTCGGCCGCGGCGAGCGCGAGCGTCGGCGCGGCGATGAGGAGGTCACGCCCGACGGGCACGATCGTCATGCCGACGATCGATCGGATGTCGAGCTCGGCGCCGATCGCCTGCATCGACCGAGCGCGCAGGTCCGTGCTCGCGCCGACGAGCGCGCGCGTCTCGGCCGCCACGCGGAGGTCGTCGCCGGCGAGCGAGCGCCCGAGCGCGCGCAGCTGCCCGTCCGCGCCGGCCAGCGCCCGTGACTCGGCACGCAGGTCCTGATCCTCGCCGGCGAGCGCGCGGGTGCGCGCGAGCGCGACGAGGTCGGCCGCCGCCGCGGCGCGCATCGTGCTCGCGAGCTCCGCGTCGGCGCCGACGTGCTCGCGGACGGGCGCGGCGAGTTGCGCGGCGCCGCCGGCGAGCGCGCGGAGCGCCGCGGCGAGCTGCAGGTCAGCGCCGACGGCCGTCAGGCCCTGGGCGATGTGGGTCGCGATCTGGAGCTCGGCGCCGCCGAGGACGCGGACGCGCGCGGTGAGTGTCTGTTCGGCGGCGATTGCGGTGCGCATCGAGGCGCGCAGCTGCGCCTCGCCGGCGGCGCGTGCCCTGGTCCGGGCCCTGATCTGCATCTCGCGGGCAACGAGCGCGCGAGCCCGCGCGCGCAGTTGCATGTCCGCGCCGGCTTGGACGGTTCCGCCGCCAGCGGCCGACGTGACGCCGGCGCCGAACCAGATCTCCCCGATCCCCGCGTTCAGGCCCGACACGCCGATGCCCCAGGTGCTGCCGGCGCCGGCGATCAGGGAGTCGCTCGCGGACCAGACCTGCGTGTCGTTGACGAAGACGCCGAGCCGATCGTCGATCGCCTCGAACGCGAACCAGTCGCCCGAGATACCGTCGTCGTTGCCGGTCGTCGTGCCGGGTTGCGGGACGATCGACATCGTCTCGCCGCTCGCGAGATCGGTGATCCCGGACAACGCGTCGACGGCCTGCACGAACAGCAGCGCGCTGCTCCCCGACGTCTGCCACCACGCCCAGTAGTACTGGGTGCTCAGGCCTCCCGGGTCGGCCAGCCGCAGAATCAGGACCATCCGAGGGACGTCATCCCCGGTCCCGAGATCGACGCCGTACCGGCCTACCGCGCGCTGATTAGCGTCGTAGGAGACGCCCTGCTGGAACTGCGTGGCTGGGATGCCCAGGTCCGCGGCGGCCTCCGCGCACCCGAACCAGTCCTGCATCGTGTTGTTCGTGCCCTGGATGTCATTCGACGACCAGGAACCGACCGCGTTGTTGATGAGATCCGTGCCATCCGTGTAGCCCTCGAAGTCGTCAACGATGGCCGTGCCGGTGAGGACCGCGAGGGCCACCGATTCGCCTTAGGGGCTGAGCGGAGGCGGGACTTGCGGGAGGTCCGGGTCGGCGATCCCGGCCATGTCGCCCGCGTTGATCTGCCGGGCCAGGTCCATGCTCGCCTTCGCCCGCTGGAGACGCACCGTTGCCCCGTCGATCCCGCTCTGGACGCCGACGATCATGGCCGCCGTGAGGCCGACGCGCGCCATGAGATGTGCGATCTCCGCCGCATTGAGCGGGTCGAGGAGCGCCGCCTTCCGCTGATCGGTATCGGACAGCGTTGTGTAGGTCGTCGCCATGACCGTGGCCTACGGGTTGCTGTCGCCCTCGGCGCGGACGGTGACTGTGACGTCGGCCGCGGCCGCGCCGGCGGTGACGGTGCGGCGGACCCAGACGCCGACGCTCGATCCGGCGGGGACGTCGGCGACGGACAGGCCGCCGGCCTTGGTCGTCGGCGTGGTGAACGTCACGCCGCTCGGCGCGGTCGACTCGTTCGCGATCGCCGACGGCGTGCCGCCGACGCCCTCGCTCGCGAGCCCGAGCGCGAACGCGACGTCGGCGCTCGAACTCGCGGTCTTGACCCACACCTTTGGGCTGATCCACGTGAGCGTCGCGTGCTTGTTCTTGATGAAGAAGCAGCGGTACTCTACGTCGCCGGCTGCGGCTTCGTCGCCGGAGGTCGCGTCGAAGAGGTTCTCGGGGTTGCCCGAGACGATCAGCCCGCCGCTCAGGGTGCTGATCGCGCCGCCGATGCTGGCGTTCGGGTCGGTGTTGGAGACGCCGCCGCTGAGGCGGTACTCGATGTCGGTGTCCGCGATCGCCATGCCCTTTCGGGGCCGGACGGACGCGGAATGCGGCTACGCGCCGCCGCTGCCGGTCATGATCTGCGTCGCGACCGAGAGCCTTTCGAGGATCGCGTCGAGCTTGAACGGTGTGGTGCCGATCGAGAGCGTCTGCGTGCGCGCGTCGTCGTCGTAGGCGGTCTCGATGATCTTCCGCGGCTCGTCGCTCAGGTGGTCGGCGAGCCGGATGTAGTCGCCAGCGCGGACCGCCCACGCGGGCCGGTCGCCGAGCTGCGCGCCGCGTGTGCCTGCCTGCACGCACGTCGCGCGGCCGGTGAGGATGATCTGGCCGCGCTTCTGCGGCAGGATGTGCTCAGCGAGCCACACCGCGCCGAGCTGGGTGGCGCCGTTCGCGTCGGTGACGACGCTGAGGTTCAGCGGCGCCCAGCGCCGCAGCCCCGCGACGTTGACGGGATTCGTCACCGACGAGTCGGCGAGCGCGGCGTTCTCGGTGTCGCAGCCGCTGCCGGGCGGTCCGGCGAGGCGCTGGATCCCGAGCGGGTCGGTGTAGGTGATGACGACGCCGTTCCAGAGGTCGGTCGCCTGGTCGCCCTCGAGCGACACCTGCGCGCCGTCGGAGAGCCGCGCCTCCCAGACGGTCGCGGTGTCGGCGTCGGTGCGCTGCCAGTAGAACTTCTTGCGTTCCCAGACCGCCCAGTCGAACAGGTGGTAGCCGTTCACGAGCGCCACGGCGTCGGCGCCGGTTCCGGGCGTCTTGAACACCAGGTGCGGGATGACGAACGTGGTCGGTTCGATCGTGCCGGCGGCGCCGGTCGTGAACGTCAGCTTCGGAGCGTTCCGCCGCACGATGTCGGCGATGACGTCGCTCGCGTAGAAGCCCTGGGCGCCGGATGCGGTGTTCGTGCCGCGCTTGGTCAGGCCGTGCGTGCCGTAGACCGCGAGGCACGTCCAGAGGATCGAATACTGCTGGCCGTCGTTGCCGGCGGCGACCGGCGTCCCGCTGGCGTTGTAACAGATCTGGACGGCGGCGTAGAGCCGGCGCCCTGTGGCTGTGAGCGTGCCGCTGCTGGGGCCGGCGGCGCGTAGGTTGCCGGTGAGGTCGAGTGATGACGCGGCGTCGTCGGTGGAGAGGAAGGGCTGCCACGCCCAGTTGACATCTGTGTTGTCGATGTTTGGCCCGCGCTTCCATGCGTAGTAGAGCGCGGCGATTGGGATGCCCTGGCTGCTGTACCACGGCTCCGAGATCGGGACGCCCACTGCTGACCATGCCCCGGTGACGAGCGTCTGGAGCGCCGGTATCCCGCCCGTGTTGTCGGCGATCACGGTGCCGGCCTGCCATGACAGCAGTGAGGCGTTCAAAGTCGCCTGGCGCTGCACGCTCGCTTCTGCCCACTGCGTGATGTCGCGGTCGACGTAGATCTCGCGGAACGATGCGTCGTCTTCGAGGTGCGCGGACCAGCCGACGGCGCCGATCGCGATCGAGAACGCGTCGGCGTGGTCACGCGGGAACTGCTGCTGGCGCCCTTCCCAGACGGTCTCGTTGCCGGGGCCGTAGACGCGCACGCCGTCGAACAGCTGCAGGTCGGGGTAGTCGATGTCGATCCTGCGCGCGAGCGAGCAGGAGCAGTCCTTGAACCCGCCGGGGATCGTGGTGCCGAACTTCAGGCCGCTCGGGATGTTGCCGGCGTCGGGCTCGTCGCCGCCCCAGCGGGTCACGCTCCCGTCCTGGTGGGTGATGGAGAGCGCGAGGCGCTCGTCGTCGGGTCGTGGCTGTCTCATGCCGCCGCCGGCAGCACGAGGTACCGCGGCGTGTAGAACAGCTGCGCGGAGATGTCGTCGGTGCCGGTGTCGCCGGTGTCGCCGGTGTCGCCGAGCAGCAGCCCGCGGGAGGCCTTGACGATGATGCGGATCGTGTGGTCCTCGAGGCCAGACGGCGGCACCGTCAGGTAGTCGCCTTCGTAGGAGACCGGGACGCCCCAGGTCGTCTGGCCGGAGTTGTTCGCGAGGACGCCGTCGGAGGAGATCTCGAGGTTCCCGGCTGCGGGGAGCGGCAGCACCGGGTCGACGCCGTCGGCCGAGCTCTTTGCCTGGCCGCCGCCGTGGCCGACTGGCACGAGCAGCACCCAGTCCCACCAGAGCGTGTCGGCGGTGCCGGTGCTGCTGATCACCTCGGGCTGGATGAGCGCTGCCTGCACGCCCTTCCGGGCTTGTGGAACGCTCCACACTCCGAAGTCAGCGAGCCGCCACACGCCGCCCTGCGCTGGCGTGATCGGGACCCACGCGGATGCGGTGGTCGGGCTCTGCCCGACCTGCTGCACCATCCGCATCGAGATGGTGCCCGTGTTCGTGGCTGGCACCTGGACGCGCGCGAGGATTCGGAAGAGGCCGACCCAGGCGCTGGCGATCTGGAACTCGCGGCGGGAGCTGGTGTGCCCGATGCTGGCGTCCTTGAGCGCGTTGTTGCCGGTGCCGCTCGCGCCGCTCGGGCCGACGGCGACCGTCGTGTTGACCGTGGTGCACCCCTCGGCCTGCCACAGCAGCTGCGGGAGGCCGCTGGGGTAGTCGCGAGTGCTGTCCTGGCCCCACACGACGAACCGCTGGCCCTGCACCTGGCCCTCGGTGACCACGAGGCGGGCGCTGCCGAGGACGTCCCCTGGCAGGCCGCTCGCGACGAGCGTGACGGCGGGCGCGGTCGTCTCGTTCATCACGGTGCCGGCGATCTCAGCGCCGCGCCCAAACGGCGCGGCGGTGAACGTCATCGTGACGTCGACGCGGCGCGCGGCCGCGAACGCCTGGTCGGACGGCACCGCGATCGTCGCGCCGAGGATGTCGAACACGATCGTCTCGCCGGACGGGATCGTGCGCTCAAGCGTGCCGCCGTCCTCGTCGAGCTTGCCGATCTTCTGCTCGAGCGCGCTCACGATCGCCGCGATCGTCGGCGTGCCGAGCGCCTCGCGGCACCGCACGGTGAGCGTGATCGTCCGGTTCTTGTAGCGGCGATTCGCGCGGCGCTCGCCCTCTGTGGAGGCCGACGACGCCCACAGCTCATCAAGCTCAGGCGCGGGGTAGTCGTGCGCGGTCAGCCACATCCCCGCGCTCGGGTCGGTGACGTTGATCTGGACGTTCGCTGCGTCCTCGGTCGTCGGGTCGAGGATGACCGTTTCGCCTGGCATCGCTGATTCTGTGGCCGATCACGCCGCTTTAGTAGCGGGCGAGCCCGCCGGCGTACCCCGGCGTCTGGGTCCCGAGGCCGACCTTGCCGCCGATGCCGCCGCTGACGGCGGCGACCACGGCGTTCAGGATCGCGTCGCCCTGGCCGGCGATCGCGAGGATCTTCGACTGGTTGTCCGCGATCTGCTTCTGCAGGTCGATCTGCTGCTGCTGCAGCTCGTTGTTCGTCGTCATCGTGTCGTTGAGCTGCTTGATCGCGTCGCGGTCCGCCTTCACGTCGCTGGCGGCCTGCGCGATCTTCTGCGGGTCGTTCGCCTTCTGCGCCTCGAGCAGCGCGTCCTCGTCGAGCTTCTCCTTCTTCTGGTAGGCGGCGACGTCGTCGTTGAGGCTGTCGGTCAGGCCGGCCATCGCGATGTCCGCGTTCGCCCAATCGACCGCCTTCTGCTTCTCGGCGTCGGCGAGCGCTTGGATCTGGTCGTCGATCGACTGGAGGTTGTCGCTCGCCTGCTTGAGCGCCGTCGCGGCGTCGCCGATCGCGCGCGGGTCGCCGCCGGCCAGCGCGGCGGCGTACGCGGCCTGTTGGTGTTGGACCGCCGCGCTGGCCGCGGCGCGGTCGTCGCCGAGGTCGGTCGTGAGGCTCGCCTGCGCGATCGCGGCGTTGTCGTAGTCGGCCTGCGTCGGCGCGGCCGCGGCGATCGAGTCCGTCGAGGTGGTGATCGACGCGCTCTGCTGGAGGATGCTCCGGTCAATCGACTTGATGGCAGCCTGCGTGTTCGCGACGAGCTTCTTGTTGCCGGTCTTCTTCGCGGTCTTGAGGGTCGCCTGCAGCTTCTTCCGCTTCGCCTCGAGCGCCGCCTTGGCGTCCTGCTGCTGCTTGAGCTGCTGCTGCATCGCCGTGACGCTGTCGGCGTCGAGGCCGTCGGCCTGCTGCTGGAGCGTGAGCGTGTCGGCGTCGTCGCTGATCTGGTTGGTGAGCGTGTCGACGCTCGCGACGGTCGTGCCGATCCGGCGGCCCTGCTCACCCTGGACGAGATCGAGGCCGCCCTTCAGGCCGCGGAGGTCGCGGGATTCCTGCCGGCCGTCGACGCCGCCGCGCCGGATCCGCGTCATCGCGGCGTTGATGGCGCGCTGCGCCGCGAACAGCTCGGTCTGCGTGACGCCGTCGCGGGAGATCGCGGCCGAGAGCTGCCGGAGGAGGCTCTTCATCTGGCTGGCGTTCGCGGTCGAGATCTGGCTGATCAGCTTCTGCACGCGCCCGCCGGCGGCGAACCGCTGCACGCCGCCGATCCGGCCGCCGCGGCGGTAGCCCCGCGGGTGGAAGTAGTCAAACGATCCGTCCCAGCCGGGCACGCGCGCCGGTCCGTGCTGGCCGCCGGACTCCCAGAAGCTGGAGCCGATCTTGATCATCGTGTGCGCGTTCCGCGCGCTGGTGCCGCGGATGCCGACGGTGACGAACTTCCCGTTGCCGGGCACGAGCGCGCCCTGCAGCGGCTGGCGGACGGCCATCGGCGTGCGGAGGATCTTCGGGCCGAGGACGTTCGAGACGTACCCCGAGCAGTCGTAGCCGTCGGCGCGCAAGCTGAATGTGTGGCCGCCGCCGTACTTGTAGGGCAGCCGACGGCCGGCGATCGTGGACGCGCGGGACAGCATCGCCTTGACCTCGGCGGGCGCGTGCGCCGGCGCGGCGACGCCCGCGGTGCTCTCGACCTTCGTCTTCGCGAGGTTCGATGCGTCCGGCTTCTTCGGCAGCAGGCTCGCGGTGATGACGCTGCTGATGAAGCCGCCGAGGCTTGTCCCCTGCGAGCCCGCGTCGTAGCCCTGCCCGTAGGGATCGGTCGGGAGCTTGGCGGCAGGGCCCTTCGTCGCCGGGACGCCGCTGCCGGTGAACGTGCTCTTCGCCGCGCCGGTCTTGCCGCCCTTCGACGAGCCGCCGCCGAACACGGCGGTGCCGACGGAGTCGGTCGGGAAGTGCGCGGGGTCGATCCCGAGCGCGCGCGCGCCGGCGCCCGTCACGTCGATCGCTCGGCCGGGGATCGACGGGCCCTTGTCGATGACCGGCAGCCGCGCGGTGTGCCCGGCGATCGTGACCACCGCGACGAGGCCGGCGAGCGCGCGCGCAGCGGCGTCGTTCCACGTCGTGCGGCCCATGTGCGGGTTGACGGCGATGCCGGGCTGCGAGCTCGACTTGCCGTAGGCGGTCTCGCCGGCGGCCTCGAGCGGCGGCCCGAACGTCGAGACCTTCCCGCGGACGGTGCCGCCGGCGGCGAAGTGCGGCGCCTGGCGTAGCAGCGCCTGGTCGATCGACGCGCCGGCGGCCATCATCGCCTGGCCGCTCGCGGTGATGACGGCGGCGCCCGGGCGCGCCATGATCGGCGTGGAGTCGCTGCGCGGGTCGCCTGGCACGACCATCGCGCGGTCGCCCTCGACGTAGAGCTCGCCGCCGGCGGCGAGGATCGGGACTCGGCCGCCCTCAGCGAACCGGCGGACGATGCCGCCGCCGCGGAGCGCGGGGATGTGCGCGTGCACAGGCCCGAAGTTGATGTCGTCGCCGAACAGCGTGTGGTCGTTGATCCACTGGCGGAGCGCGTTCCCGATGCTCGCGGCGAGCCCACCCGCGGCACCGAAAGCGGACTTGACGGCGCCGATCGCGCCGTTGATTGCGCTGGTGACGAGACCCTTGATGCCGTTGATGCCGCTGCTGATGCCGTCCTTGACGGCGCCGCCGACGCGCGCGGCGGCCTCCCTGATCGGCGCCGTCGCGGCGCGGATCTCGCCGCCGACGACCTTCATCGCGCCGCCGGCGATGTCGCCGAGCCCGTCGAACGCCTTGCCCCAATCGCCCGTGAAAACGCCGACGAAGACCTTGATGATCCCGTTGACGATGTCGATCGCGCCCTGGATGATCTGCACGACGCCGGGGAAGACGCGCTTGGCGGTGCTGTAGAACAGCTCGAACGCCGGGATGACGATCGTGTTGAACACGACCTTCACGACCGCCTCGACGTCGCTGAAGGCGTTCTTCGCGGCGGCGCCGAACTGCTGGATCTCCGTCCGGTTCTTCGCGAGCCACTGGCTGACGAACTGGACGGCGGTCTGGATCGTCGACCGGATCGCGCCGAAGACCGTCGTGATCGTCTGCTTGACGGCGCCGTAGTCGGCCGCGATCTGCTGCTTGTTGCGCGAGACCCATCCGGCGATCGCCGTCGCGGCGGTTCCGACGACCCGCACGGCCGCGTTGAACGCCGTGGTGATGTCCTGCTTGACGGTCTGGAACGTCGGGCCGACGCTCGCGCGGATCGAGCTCCACGCCGCGTTGACCTTCGCGCGGAAGGTGTCGTTGTTGCGGTAGGCGACGGCGAACGCGGCACCGAGCGCCGCGAGCGCACCCGCGACGAGCACGAGCGGGTTCGTCAGCAGCGACGCCCTCAGGACGGTGAACGCCTTCGAGAGCAGCCCGATCGACTTCGCTGCGACGGCGCCGGCGGCGAGGCCACCGAGCGCGCCGACGATCGCGGTCGCCTTCGTGCTCCCCTGCTGGAACTCCGTGACGAGGCCCTTGACGCCGCCGACGAGCTTCGTGACGAACGGAACGACGACGTTGCCGACCTTCGTCATCAGGGGGATGACCTGGCCGCCGATCACCGAGACGAACGCGCCCTGCACCATCCGCTGGAACGACTGGATCTGCGCTGCTGGGGTGCCGCTGAGCGTCTGCCCCATCCTCTGCGCGGCGCCGCCGACCTTCCCGATCGCGTCTGATGCCTTCGACGGGTCGAGCGCGAAGAGCGCGTTCCCGAGGTCCTCGGACTGGGTGCCGAACAGTTGGACGGCAGCCTGCGCCCGCGCGACGGGATCCGGGATCTGCCGCAGCCGGTCGAGGACGGTGTCCAGGCCCTTCTCTGCCGCCGGGCCGCCCTTGCCGATCTGCTCGGACATCTTCTGAGCCGAGAGGCCGATCGCTGCGAAGCCCTGCTGCGTCGTCTTGGAGCCGTCGACCGCTCGGATCGAGAACTCCTTGATGGCGTCGGCGACGAGGTCGGAGTCGCGCGCGCCGCCCTTCAGGCCCTGCGAGATCAGACCCATTGCGGTCTGCCCGTCGATGCCGACCTTGCGGAACTGCGTCGAGTACTCGTTGACGGTGTCCAGCAGGTCGCCGGCCTTGTCGTTGCCGGCCTGGAACCCAGCCGTCAAGATGTCGAGCGCCTGCTGCCCGTCCTTCGCGAGCCCCGTGCGGAGCATCTGCGAGACCGCCGCCGTGACGCCGCCGAAGTCCTGGTCGAAGGTCTTCGACAGGTTGATGACGTCGCCGGTGATCGACGAGAGGCTCTTCGAGCTCGCGCCGCGCATCCCGTCGATCGACGAGACGACGCTCTTGATCGCGTCGTCGACGTCGGACATCGAGTCGCCGTAGTTGCTCGCGTAGAGCTGCCCGGCGACCTTGCCCAGCCGAGCCGACTCGTTGGCGTTCAGCCCGAGCTGCGCCTTGAGCTTCGCGTTCGCGCTCGAGATGTCGAGCGCGTCATCGAAGCCCTTCGTCAGCAGCGCGCCGACGGCGACACCGGCGGCGGCGCTCGCGACCTTGACCCGATCGAAGGTCGCTTGCGCCTTGTCGCTGAAGCGACCCAGGACGGTTTCCGACTCCGCCTCGGCCCGCTTGAGGTCGGAGTTGTCTCCGAGGATGCTGACCTTGACGTTCGGCATGGCTGGGCTCGCTAGATCGGGAGATGTGGGGCGGCCCACTCCTGCGGCAGGACGCCGCCGGCGGGTCGTCGCGGCGGCGCTACGCGCGCCGCCGCGGTGGTGTCGTCGCCGGCGTCGGTCTCCTGGGCGGCTTCCTCTGCCTGGAGGCGCTCGGCGAGCCGGGCGTCAAGGCGGAAGTCGCGGACCGTGCCGGCGACGAGGTCGCTAGGCCGACACCCCCAGAACCTCGCTGTCCGTGCCAGCTCCATCGCCAGGTCCGTCGTCGCGAAACGACTCGTCCTGCTCCGTCCCGCCGGTCGCGGCCGAGAAGATCGCAACGAGGTCGTCGTCGGGGATCAGGTCGAGGCTGAAGACGCCCTTGCCCTCGTTGACCTTCTTCGGGTCGCTGGTCACGCGCGGCTCGACGAGCGCGCGCTCGGCGACGGCGGCCATGACCGTGAAGTTGGCCTGCGGGTCGTCGGCCTCACCGGAGATCGCGGCCATGAGCTCGGGTGACACGACGCCGATCCGGGTCAGCAGCTGCATCCGGACGGGCTTGATCTTCACGGTGATTCCGGAGGGCAGGACGAGGTCCTCGGGGTTGACGGACCAGGGGTGGCGTGACACGGGCGGACTCCCTTGCGCTGCGGACGTGGGCTTACGTTTCTTCAGCGCCCGCGCGCCGTCGAAATCAGGTCCCCTGGAACGCGAAGAGCCCCGCCGGCGGCGTGCCGACAGGGCTCTGAGCGGACCGGGCTCCCCCGTGGGTCTAGGCGTACGAGGCGGTGCCGTTGACGAGCGTGACCTTCACGCTCGCGCTGCCGGCGCTCGTCGCCTTGAAGTTCCAGCTCGCGCCGAGGCGGCGCTTGTTGCTGAGGTCGTCGAGGTCGCCACCCGTGAGCTGGGCGTTGCTCATCTCGACGAACAGCTTGTACGGGTAGCTGCCCACGACGAGCGAGTCCGACGTCCACGTCGCGGTCGCCGCGAAACCGGTCGCGTTGAGCATCGCGTCGTAGTCGTCGGCGTCGACCTGGCGGCTCGCGACCGTGCCCGACCAGACGATCAGGCCGTCGCCCTTCTCCATCAGGTCCGGGAACTTCGACCCGGCGCCGAGCGTGCGAGACGCCTCGACCGGCGCAGCGCACGACAGGGTGAAGTCCTGCACGGTCGCGGTGCCGGTGAGCCACGCGAGCTTGAGGCCCGACTTGAAGAACGGCCGGATCGCGAGCGACTCGTACGCCGGCGTCAGGCTGGGATCGGTGATCCGGGCGAGATGCATGCCCGGCCCGGATGCCTTGACCTGCATGCCGCCCTTGTCCGGCGTCTCGAGCGAGAGCGTGTCGGTCGCGCAGCCCTTCAGCCGGTAGTAGGTCGCCTGGTCTTTGTAGGCGAACGTTCCCTCGAAGGTCTGCGGCGTGAGGCCGGGCAGGAACGGCGCCGTCCAGACGTGGCGCGTCGCGCCGGTCGGGATCGCGATGCCGGCGGGGTCCATCACGGTCGTGCCGTTGCCGGCCGTCGAGACGGGCGGCCCGAGCAGCGACTTCAGCAGGAATCCGAGCGTGTCGGGGTAGCCACGGACGACGAGGTCCCACTTCGGCGTGTAGCTCTCGGGCAGGACGGCCAGCGGCTCGTCGTTGCCGCGGAGCTCGTCGTCGCGCTCGAGCGGGTCGGGCGCGAGGTCCGGCTTCGCCGTGATGACCGGGACGTAGATCAGCTTCGTCGAGAGCGTCGGCGTGTTCGCCTCGTTGCCCGGGATGTTCTCGTAGGCGGCCTTGAAGTAGCCGTTGGCCATGAGGATCTAGCCCTTTCGGGTGTTGTGGGCGTGCTGAGCTGCGTCGCGCACGTGCGAGACCTCGAGGCCTTGCGCGGTCTTTCGACCGGCGACGATCCCGCCGCGCGCTGCGGACCAGTGCTCGGCGGCCGCCGCGCGGCGCTCCGCGACGTGGGCGGCGGGCACGGTCACGAGCCGCAGCGGGATGGACTCGTCCGCGTCGAGCTCGTGCGCCTGCTCGAGCGTGATCTCGCCGGGCCCGCCGACGACGGTCGGCTCTCCCGGCGTGAAGAAGCCGTGCACTCCGGCGATCCAGTGCGGCGTCGCGGGTGCGCCGCCGAGGTCGAGCACCAGGCCGACCGCGTCGTCGGCGGTGGCGCCGGTGTTGCCTTCGGTCGTCGTCTTGCGCTGGGTCGTCATGGTCCTCTGCCTCGGTCCTCAGTAGGTGACGAGCGCCGGGAGCACGATGTCTGCGGTCCATGCCTCGAACACGCGCTTCTGTGTGTCCTCCGTCGGCCCCACCCGTTCCGCCCTGGTGACGACGGGGTCGTCCTCGAGCAGCGTCCGGAGGTTGGTCTCCGTGTCGATCGTGCGGATCAGCGCCTCTACGTATTGCCGCGCCGTGGCCTGCGCGTTTGTAGTGCGCGACGTGATCTCGACGAACACCTGCGCTTCGACGGTGAGCGTCCAGTCGTACGAGCCGAGCTCGGTCTCGGAGACCGTCTCGGCGCGCCGTTCGATGCTGGCCAGGTTCAGCACGACGCTCATCGGCGTGAGCGACATCGGCTCGTCGATGTGCACCTCGACAGCACGGCCGCCGAACTCGATCTCGTCGAGGGACGCCTTCAGCGCGGCGAGCAGCTGCCCCTCTGCGTCGTCGTCGAGGATCATTCGCCGAATCCCTGGAACGACTTCATGACCTCGGCCTCGATCGCCTGGTCGATCATCGCGCGGTTGTCGTCGATCGCGCGGTTGAGGAAGTGGGTCCCCTTGATCACGCGTGGCGCCGTCACGCTGGCGTAGAAGTGGCCGCCGAAGTAGAGCGCCTTCTTCTTGCGCGGGAGGATCGGCGCCTTGACGGTGCCGCCGTAGTTGAGCAGCCCGACGCGGCGGCCCTTTTTGCCGCGGAGGTTGGTGGTCAGCGTCGCGTGGTTGCTCGAGGCCTTGACGACGAGGCTGGACGCGAGCTCACCCGACCGCCGTGGCGCGTTGCGGCGCGCGGCCGGCAGCGCGACGCGCTCGCCCGCGACCTTCAGGCCGGCGGCGAGGCGCCGGTTCGCGTCACGGCGCGCGGCCTTGAACTCGTCGGTCGCGGGCGCGGCGTTGACCTTGACGTCCAGGCGCATCTAGCCGACCACGGGGCGCTTGTAGGTGCCGAGCAGCGCCTTCACGGCGCCGGAGAGCCCGACCTCGCCCTCGACCGCGCCGCTCTCGGGGTTGTAGGCGCGCGTGAACGCCATGCGGCCGCCGCGCTGCCATGCGGCGACCTGCATCATCGTCGCCATCCTGACGTCGCGGGGCACCGCAGCGAATCCCCAGCTGCCTGTGATCGTCACCTCGGTCCCGAGGTCGTCGACGGGGTCGCCGACGAAGTCGAGCCCGTAGAGATGCGGCCGCGGGTGCGGGTGATGCCCGCGGTGCCGGAACTCGATGAAGGTGTGGACGCCGTGCTTCGCCGGCTTCGGCCGGAGCGCGTACTCGCGCGGCTCGAGGACGTGCGGGTGCGTGGTGCCGATCGTGACCGACGTCACTTCGCGCAGGTCGTTGTCCGCCAGGTTGAGGAAGCCGCTGCCGTCGTAGTCGAACGTGCGCGTCTCGTTCGTGGCGGGCGCGAACTGCCGCGTGGTCCACGACATGATCGCCAAGGACGCTGCCTCGATCAGCTGCACGAGCGCCTCGTCTTCGTTGGTGTCGGTGTCGGCGAGCGAGAGGAAGCCGCGCGCGTCGTCCAGCGTGACCAGCGCCTGATCGGACAGCTCGAGCGGATCGGGCACCTAGCGCGTCTCCGCGTCGTCGCCGCGCTTGGCCGCGACGGCGGTCGCCTGGCCGGCGCGGAGCAGATCGACGGCCGTCGCTGGCGGCAAGTCGACGACGTCGCCGGCGCGGTAGTCGGGGTGCTCGATGATCTTGACCCGCATGCCCCTTACGGGCCGCGCCGGGCCGAGAAACAGCACGGGGCCGGCGCGCCTCGTGGCGGGCCGGCCCCGTGAGCAACGCGCGCGCCGTCGGCTAGGCGTGCTCGAGCGTCTTGATCGCGTTGCGGTTCAGCAGGTTGGCGTCGACGTACTCGTGCGCCAAGAAGCCGACCATGCCGTTGACGGCGAACAGCTCCTGCAGGACCTGGATCTCGACGCCGCCCGCGACGCGGATCAGGTACTCGCCCCAGTCGCCGAACGCGACGGACTTGTGCCCGCTCGCGATCGTCGGGATGTTCGGGTCCGTGAAGATCCGCTTGCCGAGGAACGTGTCCGGCTGGCCGACCTGGGTGTTGACGATCCAGATCAGGTGGCCCTCGGTGTCCTCCAGCTTCATCAGCGCGGCGGCGGTGGTGTCGCCGACGAGCCACGCCGCGTTCGGCGCGCCGCGGTACGGCGCGCTGACGCTGAACATCAGGTCGACCATGTCGCCGTAGGCGACCGCGGTCGTCGACGCGGCGGTCTTGCCCGTCGGCGCGACGCCCATGATCCCCTGCGGCTGGTTGTTCGCCGGCCCGGTGCCGACCGCGTAGAGCGAGCCCTCCTTGACCGCCAGGCGCTGGCCGATGCGGCGCTGGATCCACGCGTCGACGTTCGTGCCGTCGCGGAGGTACTCCCGGCTCGCCTTGACGAGCGTGGAGATGTCGCGCGCGCCGATCGGCACCGTGTCGATCTGGTCCTCGGACTCCGCCGACGCGTCGCCCTCGGTGCGGAGGTCGGCGCTGCCCGGCGTGCCGAGCACCGGGAAGTTGATGATGTTGCCGGTCGCGGTCTCCTGCACGTCGGCGATGCCGCGGATCGCGCCGGCGTCAACGAGCACGTCGCGGATGCCGGAGGCCCACGACTCGGGCACGTTGAATCCGCCGTTCGCCCCGATCTGCGTGGAGTGCGCGGCCCGGATCTCCGAGCCGTCGCCGGTCGTCAGGTAGCGCACGAGCGCGTCGCGGTACTCACGCTCGGCCTCGGGGTCCCCGCGCGTCTCGGCGCCGGCGTTCTGCTCGACCTCGGTGCCGGGCTGCTTGCGCTGCTCGGGCGAGTAGCCCTCGACGAGCTCGAGGTGCCGCAGCTCCTTGGACGCGTCCGAGAAGCGCTTCTCGATGCGCTCGGCCTCCTGCGTCTCCTCCGCGGTGATGTCGCGGTTCTCGGACTTCGCCGTGTCGTAGATGGCCTTCAGGCCCTGGTGCAGCTGGGCGCGCTCTTCGCGGAGCGCGGCGCTTTCGTAGCGCGGCATGGCGGACTCCTCGGTGGAGGGGGCTTGGCCACTCAGCGCGCGCCTGGAGGCGACCCAGACCGCCGGTACTGCATGCGCTAATGCTCCGGCGGAGAGACTGTCGTCAGGGCGAGTGTGTCGCCTCTTCACCGGCCGGTCGCGGGCGGAAGTTAGGTGCTGTGCGGGCGCGGGAACCGGCGCCGCTGGATCACCTTCGGGATGCTCGTCAGGTGCCATGACCCACAGCGCTGGCACTCGTACGGCGTCAGACGCCGCGCGCCGGCCGCTCGGCCGCGGTCGCCGCCCTGCTGGGAGTTCTTGCGCTTGACGTCGCGCGCGGCGGCGCGTGCCTCGCTACGGCTCGCGAACGCCATCTTGTTGCACATGGCGGCTAGAGCTGAAGTTCCATCGCCTGCAGCCGGAGGCGGTGGCCGAGCATGTCGCGCGCGGCCGGCGAGTCCTCCGGATCGCCGACGGCCGCCGGCGTCGGCTCGGTCTCGACGTACTCCGTGACCGGCCGGACCTTCACGCGTCCGTCGACGTCGATCGAGATCGGGCCGTTCGGGGTGACGGTGTATGGCGCCGAGTACAGGTCACCGCCGGCGACGAAGATCACGGTGTCGTCCGTGAAGTCCTGGACCCAGCACCACCAGTAGTCGCCGTTCGTGACGAGCGCGTCGTCGAGCGCGGCGGCCAGGCCGGTGTACAGGTCGTTGTACGTCTCGCGCAGCTCCGCGGTCGTGAGTGCGTCGGCGCGCAGCGATCCGTCCGGCGCCCAGCTGGCGGGGATGAGGCCGGGCGCGCCGAGCTCGGCGGCGCGCACCGTGACCGCGGCGCGTGCGGCGTCCTGGTCGGGCTCGCGGATGAGCGCGCGGATCGCCATGCGCAGGTCGGCGTCGCTCTCGATCGAGCGGTCGGTACGCGGGTCGGGCGCGGGGGGCATCGGCTCCTCCTCGTTGGCGAGCTCGCTTGCGCGATCGAGCGCGGCGCGCTGGTCGGGGGACAGCTCTAGCTCGAGCCGGTCGACGCGGGTGCGGATGCGCGCGACCTCGTCACGACGCACGGCGCCAGTCGTCGAGTCGAAGAGGTCCAGGCGCTCGCGGCGCTCGACGAGCAGCGCGAGGCCTCGGACGCTGACGTCGGTCGCGGGGTAGGCCGGGAAGCTGACGATCGAGACGTCATAGAGCCGCGAGACCTTGAGGACGGTGCGGACGGTCTCGTCGCCCTCGATCGCCCAGGTGTCGCCGCCCTCGTCGATCGAGAAGCCGAAGCTCATGCCCTGCACGTCGCCGCGCTGCATGAGGATCTTCAGGTCGCTGCCGACGGTGGTCGGCGCGACGCTGGCGTAGACGCGAAGGCCCTTCGCGTCCTCGCTCAGCTCGAGCGTCTTCCCGCGCGTGCTCGCGACGGTCGTCAGCGCGCCCATGCCGTGGTCGGCGACGAGGGTGACGTCGAGCAGCGGGTCGTCGAGTACGGCGGTGAATGCGCCGCGGGTGATGCGCTCGCGGAAGCCGCCGAGGTCGACGCTGAGGCGGTTCCAGACGGCGGCGTGCCCGATGAAGGTGTAGCTGCCGTCGCCGGTCTCGCCGTCGCGGATCTCCGGCGGGTCGATGAACCGCGCGGTCAGCGCGCGGCGCTCGGGGATCTGCAGGCCGCTCGGGCGCTCGATGATGATCGACTCGGGCATCTGTACCTTCCTCGGTCGGAGTGGCCCGTTAGCGAGTAGCCGGCGTGGACGCCTTGTTGGGGTCGACGAGCGGCCCGAAGTCGGGCACGTCCGTCGTCGGGTCGAGGTCCTCCTGCTCGCGGATCTCCGAGCGGCTCTTGATGCCCTTGTCGACCGCGATCGCGTGCGCCTCGAAGCGGCTCTTGAGGTCGGCCCGGAAGAGCTCGTCGAGTAGGAACCGCGTGTACAGCTCGGGCTTCGTGAGGATGTCGCCGTCGGCGAGCAGCGACCGCTCGAAGCGCACGCACCACGGCGACACGCTGTACGTGGCGTAGAAATCACCGGTCTGCTCGACGTTGGCGTAGGTCAACGAGTCGCCGCTCGCCTCGCCGAGCATCCACTGCGGGACACGGAACAGGTTGCAGACCTGGCTGATCGAGAAGTGCTGCTGGTCGATGAACTGCTGGTCGGCGAGCGACACCGGGATCGGCGTGAACTCCTGCCCGTCCATCAACACGCCGATCTTGCCGGCGGCATCGAGGCCCCGATGCGCGCTGTCCCAGTTCGCCTTCAGCTGCTTGACGCCATCGGCGTCAAGCTTCTTGCCCGGCGGCAGACCGATGAACCCGCCGGGCGCGGCGTTATTTCGGTAATAGCGCCCCTGGTACTCCTCGTGCGCGGCGTAGATCGCGAGCGCCTGCCGCGCGCACTCGATCGGCGAGAGGCCGACGAGCCCGTCGACCCCCATGCCACGAATGTGCAGGATGTCGCGCGTCGAGCCGGCGGCGACGCCGCCCGCCTGCGGATTCTGGACGCTGAAAACCTTCTGCTTGCTGACCGGGTCTCGGCCGACCTTCACGCGCCCCGGCAGGATCGGCCACAGAGCGCTGACCCGCCCGAACGAGTCGCGCTCCTTGTAGATGAACGCGTTGCCGTGCGTGAGCAGGTGGACCATCGCGAGCTCCCACAGCTCACCGGCCGGAAGCTCCGGGTTGGCCTCCCGGCTCAGCAGATCAGCGGTCGGACCGGCGACGACGCGGGTCGCCCGGCTCACCGTGCGGTCGCAGAGCTGCAGCGGCAACGAGCCGACGGTCGTGCTGAGGAGGTTGATGCAGCTGTAGACCGCGACGAGGCTCAGCGACGTGCGCGGCGTGACCGGCTTGCCGGTATACGTCGGCCCGAAGCTGCTCAGCGCCTCCAGGAGCCCGTACGACGGGTTCGAGAGCGTCGACCGGCGCTCGCCCGCGATGCGGCGGATCAGCGAGGTCATGCCCTATCCCCCGTCGCCCTCGCGCCCTACGCCGCTGCTGGCGGCGGCGCCGCTGGGTCCGCCGGCCCGGCCTCGGGCGCCGGCGGCGCGGGCGCGTCCTCCGAGGCGGCGTCGGCTGGCAGCCCGTCGGGCGTCGCGGCGGTCTCTCCCGGCGTCGCGGTGCCATACGGCAGACGCTTCATGTGCGGGTTCGAGCGCTCGGCCTGCGGGTTGACCGGCAGCGGCGTGGCGCCGGGCGGATACGCCGCGTCCGGGATCGGCGGCAGCGCGCCGAGCGCTCCGGCCGGCACGTCGATCGGCTGCAGCAGCTTGGCGCCAGCGATGGGCACGTATCTGACCGTGTCAGGCGCTGCGCGGTAGCCGAACAGGCCGCCGAACAGCGCGGTGAGGAGCACGCCGCCGAGCTGCGCCCATGCCGCGCGGTCGAACTGGCCGGTCGCGACGAGCACGACCAGGAGTGCGACGAGCTGCGCGCCGCCGAGGACGATCAGCGGCCTCAGGATCTTGTTGGTGACGAGCCCGAGCACGGCGGTGACGATGAGCCCGAGGGTCTGCGCGCCCTGTACGCGGTCGAAGTGCCCGGTCGAGGCGAGCACGACGAGCAGGGCGATGATCTGCGCGCCGGCGGCGCCGTAGATCGTGTTCAGGAGCTTGTTGGAGATGCCGATGGTCTTCACGGTCGTGGCTCCTCAGGCCGGCACGCGGTAGTAGCCCGGCGCGCCCTTGTAGGCGAAGTCGGAGATCGAGTGGCGGACCACGTGCTTGGAGCCGTGGCCGATGCACAGGCCCTCGGAGGCGTCCTCGACGGTCGCCACGTGCCCCTCAGGGCCGTAGGGGTCCCAGATGACGAGGCAGCCATCCTCGGGCCCGCTGAGGCGGGTGCAGGTGTTCGCCAGGGTGCCGGTGTAGCCGCCGTTGAACGCCTGCCCGTTCGGGTCCTTCGCTCCGGCGGACCAGGAGATGCCGGTGACGTGCTGCGAGCAGTCCGACCGCTCGCCGGGCTTCTCCCCGGTGATGGCGCGCGCGACCGTCCAGGCGCCGGACTGCGAGTAGAACGAGGGGCGCTGGCCGGTGTCGTCGAGGAAGAGCGCGTGGCGCGCCGCGGCGACGATGCGCTCGGCCAGCGTGCCGCCGGTCACCTTGTTGCCGGAGACGATCGCCGTCGACGCGGCCGCGCGCTTCGCCTGCGCCGCGGCCTGCTGCTTGCGGGACCGCGCTCGCGCGAGCTGCGCGGGGTTGCGCGAGGTCGGCCAGCGCATGATCCGCTGCTCGCCGATCGACGTGCCGGGCTGCTGGACCGTCTGCTCGAGCGCGCCGAGGGCGCGGGAGAGGCGCGAGCTTGCCTTGTCGGTCTCGGCGCCGTAGACGCCGTCGACCTTCAGGCGCGGCATGCCGCGCGCGGCGGCGCCGTGCTTGTTGTAGGCGCGCTGGAGGTGCGTGACCTCCTTGCCGGTGTCGCCGAGGTGCAGTGCCTTCATTGGTCGTGTGCTCCTGCGTCGTCGTCTGTGGCGCCGGCCGGCGCCTCCGGTCCGGTGCGCGCCAGCTGCAGTGCGACGGCGAGCACGAGCGCGCCGGCGACGATCAGCCCTGCCGGGACGAAGATCAGCCAGACGCCCGCGGCGATCAGCAGGCAGCCGACGGCGAAGGCGAGCAGCAGCAGGAGGTCATGCACCATCCATTCCGGCGCCGGGACCGGCTCGGAGTTAGGTCAGATCGAGAAGACGTCGACGCTCGCGGTTGTGCCGCCGTTGAGGCGCATGACGCGGTACGTGATCGCGAGCGCGATCAGCGCGTCGATCTGGTCGACCAGCTTGCGCGAGGCCTTGGTCAGCTTCCAGCCGCCGGCCGTGTGGACGGTGACGCCGGCGGCGACGTGCGCCGTGAGTTCGGGGTCGCCGTCGTGCGCGAACACGGCAGTGTTGATCGCCTCGTAGGTCATCTGCGACGCGCTGGCCATGTCGCGCATCGGGTGGTCGACCACGAGGAGGCCCTCGGAGTCGAGGAGCTGCGCTTGGTACTCCATGTTCCAGCGGTCGATCACGAGCCCCTGCAGGTCGTAGTCGTGCCGCGCCTGCCGGACCGCCGCGAGTACCTCGCCGAGATCGATCGGCGACCCGTCGCCCGGCGGCGTCCAGATCTGCGCCTTCGGCACGACCCGGCCGTCAGCGCGCTCATGCAGCAGGACGAGCGCGCTGCTGTCCTGGTAGACGCCGATGTCGAGGCCTCCCCAGACGCTGGCGCCGAGCGGGATCTCGGCGCCCGGCTCGTGGCATCGCTGCCATGCGCCCGGCGCGAGCCAGCTCTTGGCGGTCCGCGCCCAGACGCAGGCGTGGAAGCAGGCGACCTCCTCCGGCCGCAGCCCGGGCGCGTCGAGCTGCTCCTGCAGGAACTCGACGCTGACGAACGTCGCCGGGTTCGCGCGCTTGAGGTCGTCGGCGGTGATCGTGTTCGGGTCGGTGTCCTGCGGGAGCGCCCACTCGAGGAACGACACACGGCCGGATGCGTCGAGCGTGTGCGTGAGCGTGTCGACGTGCGCGACGACGGGCAGCTTCGCGGCCTCGCGCCGCAGATCGAAGAGCGTGCCCGCCAGGCGCATGCCCGACGTCGAGATGACGACCATCTGCGCGTCGGGCCGCTTGCCGAGAGCGGTCCGGAACGCGAGGTAGGTGTCGTTGTTGACGTGCGCGTGCAGCTCGTCGACGAGGAACAGCACGCCGCCGAGGAGCCCGTGGTTCTTGCCCTTGTTGTCGGAGGCGACGACGGTGATCGATCCGCCGCCCTCGCGCCGCGTCGCCAGGTAGTTGTGGCGGTACTTGACGAGCTTGGAGATCGACGGGTTGTGCTGCGCGAGCCGCCGCGCCTCCTTCCACATGATCCCGGCCTGCCGAGCCGTGCTGGCGGCGATGTAGACGTCGCCGCGCTCGACGGTGAGCATCGTCCACAGCGCGACGAGCGCGTACAGCGTCGTCTTGCCGTTGCCGCGGGGCAGGAGCACGATCAGCTCGCGGCGGCCGCTGAAGAACTCGGCCATGATCAGCAGCTGGAACGGCTCGAGCTCGACGCCGCACAGCGCCGCGAACCGTCGGAACCGTCGGACCTGCGCGGTGACCGCTGCGGGGTACGACTCGCGCTGCGCGCTGTACGCGAAGTCGCCGAGCATCAGGCAGGCGCCTCGTCGGGCGGGTCGGCGAGCAGGTCGCCGAGGTCGGGATCGTCGTCCCTGACACCGACCTTCGCGCGGACACGCGCCTCGGGCGTCAGCAGCAGCCGTGTGGCGTAGCGATCAGCGTCCTGGTCGCAGTCACGCGCGAGCTTGATGCCCGGGTGGATGATCTCCTGCCCCATCGACCCGACGGCGAAGAGCTTCCCGCCCGTCGCCGAGCGAGCACGCGACGCCGTCAAGATGGCCTGGACGTAGCGCGCGATGAGCGGCAGGTCGCTCACCTGGAACGTGTCCTGCTCCTCGAGCGCCTCGATCGTCGCGTGCCACGCCTCTGCGGCCATCTCCAGCCCTGCGGGGACGGGATATGGCTCATCTGGAGCGTCTACCTCGTCGTCGAGCTCCTCGGCGTGTGCACGGGCGGCCTGGGCCCCACTCAGCGGCATCACCCGTTAGGCACCGCGCGCCGCCGAAAAAAACGGCTGCCGCGGCGTCTGTGCAAAATCGCAGGGCGCGCTCTAGGTCTGGGCGCGCCGCCTTAAAGAACCGGCCCGCGCGCCGGCCGCGAGGCGGCCGCGCGCCGCTGCTTGTCAGCCCGCCGACACGCTGCGGCGTCGCCTCGCGCGCGCGAGTGCGCGCGGGAACCGCGCTGCGGAGCGCAATGCCGGGCCTCGCCGTCAGCCTACGGACTTCATCTACGATGGAACCGATGAGAGGATGTGCACCATGCACCGTGTTCTTCTCATCACTGCCGCCATCGTGCTCGCACTCGGTTGGTCGTCGCGCGCCGAAGCGCGAGATCAGGTCGCCTACCCGCGGTTCGCCGAGCTCGTGCCGGTCGATGCGGGCGTGCCCGCGCAGTGGCAGGCTGACGCCGAGGCACTCGCGCTCGACTTCGCGCGGAGCCAAGGATGGGATGACCACTGCTATCGAGGCACGATCCTCGGCTTCGACACCGACGCCAGCATGGCGACGGCCGGCGACGGGCCGGTCGGTGGGCTCGCGTGGCCGGAGGCCTGCAACATCTCGATGGCCGAGAGCAACTCGCACCGCTGGTCGGACTTCTGCCCGGTCTACGTTCACGAGCGGCTGCACCTCGTGCGCGGCGACGGGTGGCACTCGACCGAGCCCGGCAACCCGCTCTGGTCCGGCGGGCCCGGCGTGCCGGGCCTCTACTACACGCCGTGCGACAGCGCCCCTGAGGCGCTCGCCGAGACGGCGGCGGTGCCGGCCGCCACCGACCCCGCGCCTGCTCCCGTCGTCGCCGCGCCCGTCGCTGCGCCGGCGCCGGCGGGCGCGCCCGATCTGCTGCCGCCGCCGTCCAAGCTCCCGGCGCTGACGAAGGTCGAGGCGCGCCGCGCCGTCGCCGCACGCGTTGGTCGCGCGTGGCACGTCGAGACGTGGACGGCGCAGACGACCGGCCGTGACCACCGCATCATCGGCGTCAGCGTGAAGGCACGGCGCGTCTACGTCCGTCACCATCACCGCATGGCCACGGTCCGCTGGTACACGGTGACGCGATCCATCAACGGCGCGCTGCAGCTGGAGTTGGAGCGATGAGGCGCGGCGTCGCCATCGTGCTCACGGCGGCGCTCGCTGCGTCGGTTCCGCCGGGACACCGGAAGACCCGTGTTGGAGCCTGGCGTTCGCCGCGGCCTCACGCCGCCGGGGCTCCCGGTCGGTACCGCTCGACGAGACCGCCGGCGCGCTGGTGTGCGCCGCGCTCGAGCAGCGCGTCGTAGCGCTGGGCGGTCTTCGGCGGGATCGTCCAGCCTGCGTCGATGAGCGTGCGCGACCAGTTCCAGTAGAGGTCGCGCAGCGTGAAGCTCTGCGCGTTGAGCCAGACGGTGATCCCCTCGTCGAGCCCGTAGCCGGCGAGGACCTGCCGGTTGCGGCGCCGGACGGAGTGCACGCAGTCCAGGCAGAACTCGCCGAACTCGCCGGCGAGGCGGCCGTTCGTCCGGCGCCAGCGCACGGGCAGTTGGCGTGCCGCGGTCGCCTCGCCGCAGCTCTCGCACTTGCCTAGCTCGAGGCCGAGCTCGGCGCGGACGCCGTAGTAGGTCTGGCCGGCGGCGCGGCGCGCTGCCGCGCGCATGTGGTTCGCGTGCTGCATCACGACTCGCAGATCGGCGGCCGGCACCTCGCCGCGGCCCCACAGCACGCGGTCGGGCGTCGCGAAGGTGTAGTGGTTGGTCGGGCCGACGCGCAGCCCTGGGAGCGCGCGGAACAGACAGCGGAGTCGGATGTCCGCCTGCTCGGCGGTGTCGATGAACCGCACGGTCGCGGCGTCCTGCTCGAGCTCGAGCAGCTCGGGTTTGGTGACGTCGATCGACGTGGTGAACTCGTCTCCGTCGATCACCCAGTACCAGGAGCGGCCAATCTCGGCGAGCGGTTCGGCGATCGCGAACATGGCGGAGCGCTTCGCGATCTCGGTCGGCCACGGTTCGGTCGGGACATGCAGCGTGAGGCCGATGCCGTTGTCGCGGCAGGTGTGCACGATCGCGGCGATTTGCTCCGGGTCTGAGGCCGGCGCGGCGCCGGGCGCGAAGTGCGCGTAGCGGCCGTCGACGGCGACCAGGTGGTCGAGCAGCGGCGCGGCGCTGCTGATCGCGGTCACGAGGAACTCGGGCAGCTCCTCGTACCAGGACAGCAGCCCGATGACGCGCGGCGACGTCACCGGCGCCGCCACAACGTCAGCGCGATCGCGAACATCTTCAGGCTGCTGGGCCGCGCCGCGAGGACCCGTGTATGGCGCCCAATATGGATGCGGCGCTCCGGCCGCCCCCGCGTCAGCCGGAGGAGTGCGACCGATGAACACCAGAGCGACGGCGCAGCGATGATGACGAGCCGCGCGGCGATCCCGTAGGCCGCGACGCCGAAGTCCAGCCCGCAGAAGATCGCATCGCCCGCGCATAGTGCCCCTGTGAGCCAGACCAGGCGCCCTGGCGACAGGTTCGGGTCAGACGCCATCGCGGAGACTCTCCAGCCCCTGGGGTTGCAGGTCGCGGATCAGCTCGGCGACGACGTCGCGGCGCGCGGCGCCGGCTCGCGCGCCCTTGAGGATGCAGCCCATGTCGGGCTGGCGGAGCCACATCGCGCCCGTCTGGCACGCGTCGACGACGGGCGCGCCGTCGAGACGGCCACCTGCGGCGAGCTCGACGTAGAGGCGCGGCAGGCTCCAACGCAGCCGACGCGTCTCGTGCCAGAACAGCGACGTGGTGCCGAATCGGCCGCAGTTGATCTCCGTGATCCGCGGGCGGCCGGCGTGATCCTCGCGGAGGTCGATCATCCACACGCCGTTCGCGGCCGTGTCGATCAGCTGGACGGCATCGCAGCAGCGCGTGTGCACGTCGGGGCGACGGACGATACGCTGGACGGTCGCGGTGCTCGCGACGTTGGCCGGCGAGCGCTCGGCGCCCATGAGCCGCATCCGCTCCTTGGTCGCGCTGGCCTGCAGCTCGCCATCGACGAACACGCCCGTCCACGACAGGTCCCGGCCGGGCAGGATCTCGGCGAGCATCCACTCGGCGGCGGTGACGCCGCGTTCGTGGTGCCAGTGCTCGATCCAGGCGTTCATGACGGCATGCGAGCGGACGGGCAGGGCGCCCATCGACCCGGCGCCGCTACGGAGCCGCATCCATGCCTCGCCGCCGAGCCGGTCGAGCGCGGCGGCGGAGGCGCCGTAGGAGCGCGGCGCGAGCTCCCGGCCGAGGGCCAGCGCGGTCGCGAGCTTGTCGGCGCAGATGTCGATCGCATCGAGCGACGGCAGCAGGGTCGCGGCGCCGATCTCGTGGTCGTGCTCGGCGAGCCACCGGACTTCGGCGTCGGGCTGGGCGTGCACGACGTCGATACTCCGTGAGCGGATGATGTGGTTGAGCAGCGCGGCGGGGCGCGACGTGACGGGCGGCAGCACGAGCGTCTCGTTGGTCGCGGCGAGCTCGAGCATGATCGGATCGACGTCGGCGCCGATGACCTCGATGTCGCGGTCGGCGCCGAGCGCGTGGGCGAAGTTCCAGCCGGCCGGGCCGCCCGCGCCGAGGACGAGGACCCTCACGCGACCGCCGCCGGCAGCGCGAGATCCTCGAGCACGGCGACGGCGTCGGCGGCCGTTGCGTAGCCCCCGTCGCCATCGAGAAGCGCGCGCCACTGCGCGTGGAGTGGGCTGGTGGCGTGCGCGGTCAGGTCCGTGAAGGCGTTGACGAGCTCACCGGTCGGCGTCTCGACCTCGAGGTGGATCTCGCGGCGCATCTCGGAGGCGCCGCCGCGCGCGTCGAAGAGCGCGTGCTCGCCGACGCCGAGAAAGCGCGCCAGGTCGCGGTCGTGGCTCTCGAGGTCGAGCGGGACGCTTGGCGTCGGCCGCGTGTTGTGGCGCACGAACCTCGCCTGGCGGACCGTGACGCCGGCGAGCGCCACCCGCTCGCGCAGCGCGAGGACCTGCGGGTTGAAGCGCTCGACGTAGCCGACCGCGATCGTGCGACCCTCGAGCGCGGCGACGAGCTCGCGCGCCTCCGCGATGCTCGAGGCCATCGGCTTCTCGACGAGCAGGTTGTTCGTCCAGCGCACGACGCGCGCCGCGGTCGGCGCGAGGTGCTCGATCGGCGTCGCGATGGCGATCGCCGAGTAGTGCCGCTGGCCGCGCGGCAGGCTCGCGTGGTTGGCGCCAGCTGCGGGGTCGGGGTCGACGGTCTCGACGTCGTAGCCCGTGCTCGCGAGCGCGCGGGCGTGGAAGGTGCCCATGCGGCCGAGGCCGATGACGAGCGCCTTCATCGCACTTCCTGCCCGCGTTCGGTGATGAACTTCCAGCCCGCCTTACGTGCTTCTTCCCAGTCGGCCGCGTTCTCGGGATCAGTGGCGTTGGCGAGGAGCCGCAGCGCCTCGGCGAGGTTGTCGCTGTCCTCTTTCTCGGCCGCCATCGCGGCGACCAGCGCGATCACGAGAGCGATGAAGATGGAGATCGTCATCGCTCGGCCCGGCCGAGCGATGCCTGCACGCGCTCGAGGTGCTGGAGGTCGGCGAGCTCGGTGCGGAGTTCGGCCAGGCGCTCGTCGGCGAGCGAGAGCGCGAAGCCGTAGGCGGGCCGGTCGATCGCGTCGGCGGCGGCGCGCTCGTCGGCGATCCCGTCCCGGAAGCGCGTGAGCGCGTCGATGCCCTGCGTGACCGTGTTCAGCGCGGTGCGCAGCCCGTCGTCGCTGACGAGTTGCGTCATGCGGTCCTGCGCGGTCGACGCCAGCGCCTTGAACGCCTGCTTCGCGCCGGCTTCCTGGGTGTCGGGCAGCCCCCAGGATTCGATGAGGCCGAGGATGCGGCCTCGGATGGAGTTCCACTCCCGCTCGATGCGTTGCACGAGCGCTTCCTGCTGCTGACTCATTGGCGGCCTCCACTGACTTGGACGGAGGCGAGCGCCTCCATCTACTCCGTGGCCGGACGCGGGCGATTAGTAGGCGAGCGAGCGTGTGAGGCGGATCAGCGCGGTGTTGTCGTTGCCGGCGCGGCGGGACGCCTCGACCGCGCTGTGGCAGCTATGGCAGAGCGTGCAGAGGTTGCCTGGGCGGTCGAGTTCGCTGTAGGGCGCGCCGACGGGGCGCGCCTCGATGTGGTGCGCGAAGAGCCGGTTACGCGAGCCGCAGGCGACGCAGCAGAAGCCGTCGCGTTCCTTGCACTGGTGCGCCAGGCGGCGCCATGCCGGCGTGCGGTAGTAGCTCGCGGCGTTGCGCTGGGCGCGCGCGAGGCCGCACTCGGGGCAGACCGGCCCGTTGGAGATTCGGCCGCAGCCGCAGACGTAGCCTCGTGGCATCAGGTGCTCGCGATCTGGCCGACGCGCTGGCGCGTGAGGCCGAGTTGGTCGCCGAGAGCGGCGAGCGTCCAGCCGTCGGCGACGCCGGCGCGGATGATGTCGTCGCGCTCGGCGATCGCGGCGTCGAGCGCGGCGCGGGCGGCGTCGATCGAGGCGACCGAAGCGGCGAGGTCGGCGGCGGTCACGCGCCGCGGCGGCGCGATCCAGCGCACGAGTAGCGTCACCTTGGCGGTGCTGCCGCGTCGGCGCGCCGACGCTGTGTCTCCGTGCTCGCCGATGCGTGCCTTGCCGACGACGCCGTCAGGCCAGACGATCGGGATCATCGGCCCGGTGCGCTGCTGCGGCTGCCGGGCCGGCGGCTGGAACGGCCGGTCGCGCATCTCGGCGGCGCGCGCGAGCTGCGATGGGCCGTCCCAGTCGCTCACGCGTAGAACCCGGCGCCGCTCTGCTGACGTTGTTCGGGCGTCGACGCGCGCCGTCCCTCGGGGTGCGTCCGCCAGAACATGCCGCGGGTGATGCCGGGGTCGGGCGTGCCGGCGGCGGTGTAGACCTCGCGGGACGTCCGATCGCGCAGGTGCTCGTCGAGCAGGACGGGGTGATCGCCCGTCGTGATCCCGCCGCGGCGTCCGCTGCCGGCCCACCAGCTGTGGCCGGCGGCGCACGCGCGGCGCTCGAAGGTGATGACGAGCTGGCGGCCTGCGTCGTCGTGGTGGTCCTGGGCGACGTCGGCTGTCTCCCCCGTCGGCGCGCCGTCGCTGCCGCACTCGGGGCAGACCTCGCGTGATCCGTGCTCGCGGAGCAGCTCGTCGGCCGCGCGCTCGAGATCGTCGGGCGCGCCGTCAAGGTTGAGCCCCGCGCCGCCGTGAGCGGCGCGGGGATGCTGCATGCGTGCGGGAGCGTGGCTCGGTCCGTCTTGGCGCTGGCCGGTCATGTGGGCTCCGGCCGCCCGCCCGATGCTCTCGCCGGCAGGTGCGCTCACGGCGCTGCCGGCTTCGGATCGGGACGCCCTCGGGCCTCCACGGACGTCTTTGCGTTGCTCCCTGTTGGTGGGAACTTGGGGTCGTCGTCGGCGAAGTACCGGCGCGCGATCTGGGCGCACGCCGCGCGCACGTACATGCCGACGGTCGGGACGGACACGCGCATTCGTCGTGCCGCCTCGCGCTGGCTGAGGTCGAGGATGATGTTCAGCGTCAGCGCCTCTCGCTTGCGCGGCGAGAGAGTGTCCAGGTGGCGGTCGAGGTCCCAGAGCGAGATCGTCACGCCGCACGCGGTGATCGAGTCGATGGCGTCGGAGGCCATGAGTTCGCGGAACTCGCGGTAGTGCCTGAGCGTCTCGCGGATGATGATCAGCCGTTCCTGCTCGGTCGCGTCGATCGCCACTTGGGTAGATCGTAGCTCTACATGGTGACGTCTGCGGCTACACCGAAAGCGTGTTTTCCCCAGCGAGCGAAAGCGGGCTTCCCCTCGGTGGCGCCTCGCGAACGACGATGGTGGTGTGCGGCTGCTCGTCGAGGTCGCACCAGCGCTTAGACGCCGTGATCGAGGTCACCTGCGTGTCGTCGCGGTAGAGGTGGCCCGTGAGCGCGTCGAGCGGGAGCTTGCAGAGGTTGTCGATGTCCGGCTTGCTCAGGTGCAGCGTCGGTGCCGACGCGCGGAGCGTGCCCGCATTGCGGCCGGTGCCGAAGTGCCCGGCCGGGTGCGCGAGGACGAACTCGAGCGTGAGCAGGAGCGCGTCGTCGTCGTCGGCGCGCGGGCGGCCGGCGGCGTTCCACGCTTGCCGCACGGTCTCGACGTGAGCTGCGACCGGCTGCTTGGTGTAGTAGCGCTTGCCGTGGCGGCCGGCGCGCGCCCACGGCACGGGATCACCGGGCACGTGCAGCACCCACTCGGCTGCGGCGCTCATCCCGTCAGCTGCTTGAGGTTGGCGTAGGCGATGACGAAGCCCTGCAGCGCGCCCATGCGCAGGGCCATCGCGCTCGAGGCGCGTTCGTCGCCGGCGACGGCGGCCTCGTAGATCGGTTCGATGCCCCAGACCGAGTAGTTGCGACCGTCGGCCGCCTCGGCGATTCCCTCGCCGTCGTGGTCCATGTTGATGCGCACGCCACCGGGCAGCGCGCGCGCGTTGGCGAGTGCGCTCAAGCCGACGTGCGCGGGCAGCAGCCCGGCCGACTGCGCCGCCCGCTCGGTCATATACCGCTCGAGCTGGAGGTTGCGCGGCCGAGTAGCTCCTAGGTCCACCTGGTGGATCGTAGCCCTACAACGTGCGGAACTACGCCAAGGGCTCTCGCCCTTCACGCGTCTTGCGAGACGCGCCCCCGGTCGCCAGTGATCGCCTGCAGGTGCTTGGAGACGGCCTGTGGGCTGATGCCGAGTTCGCGGCCGATCGCGGTCATGCTCATACCGCGGGCTCGCATCTCGACGATCTTGCCGCGTCGAGCTGGTGTCTCGATGCTCTGGCGGTGCGGGAGGTCTCGCCCGTCACGGCGTAGGCGGGCGACGCGGCTGCTGACCGAGGTGGTCGACCAGCCGAGTTCGTTGGCGATGTCCGGGGTGCTCATGCCGGCGCGCCACATCTGCTCGAGCCTGTCGGCGACCGGCGAGTCCTGCTCGCGCGCAGGATGTCGGGGCGGCAGCTCGACGCCGCGCGCTCGCAGCACATGGATCGAGTAGCGAACCGCGTGGATCGAGCAGCCGCATTCGTCGGCGATTTCCGGCACCGTCATCGTGGTCGGCCAACGCCGCGACATCCGCAACAGCGCCGCCGTCTCGTCCTTCGTCAGGAAGCGCCCCTCTTGGGCCGGCCGGAGCTCGATCAGCGTGCCCATCACGCCGCCGCCTTCCGCACCTTCTCAGTCGACCACGACACCGCGTAGCCGACCGGGATGCCCGACGTCGTGCGCGGCAGCCGCGCGATCCCGGACGGCATCGGGACATCGCGCCAGCCGCGCGGCATTGACCTCGGCGAGGCGCTCATGCAGCAGCCCTCGCACTCGCGAACGGCACCAGCGGCGTGCTGGCCGGCAGGTACAGCGGATGCCGCGGCTGGCCGGTGGCCGTCGTGCCCCAGCAGCGAAGCTCGCCGAGCAGGCCGCGGGCGACGACGTCGTCGGCGCGGCCGAGGTGCGCGCCGTGCACGCCCCACGCGGCAACGCGGATCTCGTGCTCGGCGGCGAGCGCCTCCAGCCAGTCGTCGTTGTCGGGGCCGACGGGGTTCGGCGCCGCCTTCATGGCGGCCGGGTCCGTCGCGCGGAAGGCGAACAGGTTGGCCATCGTCAGGCCGCCGCAGCCGAGCTCGCGAGCGAAGCCGGCGCACCGCCGGATCGTCGGGTCGTCGACCGTCTCGTCAGCGGTCGACGGATTCAGGCCGATGACCAGCAGCGCCGGCTCGGCAGCCCACCGGCGGCGGAGCACGTAGCGCCACGTCCGGCACGGGGAGAAGACGGCGCTCGGAGCCCAGCCGAAGAGATCGTTGGCGCTCACGCCGCCTCACCAGCGAGTAGACCGAGCTGCCCGGTCTCGTCGATGTCGCGCCGGAGTCGCTCGCCGGCGAGCGCGTCCTCGACGCTGATCCCTGCCGGCTGCGCAGCCCAGAACGCGTGCCGCGCCCGAGCGATCTCGACGTACTGCTGCTCGCGCTCGATGCCGATGCAGTCGATCCCCTCGAGCGCGGCGGCGCAGAGCGTCGTTCCGCTGCCGGCGAACGGATCGAGCACGATGCCGCCGGGCGGCGTGACGAGCCGGAGCAGCCATCGCATCAGCTCGATCGGCTTGACCGTCGGGTGCACGTTCGCGCGCGGCGCCGGCGCCGGGACGCGCTCGTCGACGCGCTGTCCGCCGGAGCGGGCGTGCGCGAGCGTCGACGTCGGCGTCAGGGTGACGCGCGCCGCCGCGGCCGGCAGCCCGTCGAGCCCGGCGTTCCGTTCGCCCGTGCTCGCCTTCGCCGAGTAGAAGAACCGCGACGCGCCGCCCGTCGACGCGTCGATCGCGGCCGTCTCGCGCTCCCCGAACGCGCCGTAGGTGCCCTGGCCGGCAGCACCGTAGGAGCCCGAAGGGCGAGAGCCCGAAGCCGCGTCCAGCAGCGCGCCCGCGGCCTCGTCGAGCAGCACGTTTGCCGGCCAGCGGCCCAGGTTCGTAGTCTCGCCGCTGGCGGTCGCGCCAGTGCTCTTACCGCTCATCGCGTTGGCGGCTACGACGGTCGCGGTGCGGACCATGACCGGCCGCTCGGCACCATCGATCCGGCACGCGTCGATGTTCAGCGCGCCCGTCCCGTGCTCCAGCACCGTAGCCGCGACCGTCCCGCTCAGCGGCTTGCGGGCGAGCACGATCGGCTCGTAGCCCGGCTTGAGCGCCGTGCCCCAGCCCATCCACTCGCCATCGAGGTTCAGCGACTTCGGGAACCCGCTCCCGAACATCCAGGCGAGCGTGTCGCGGATCTCGAACCCCGCGTCCTCGACGCCGGTAGCGAGGCGGTGGTACGTCCGTGGCGAGCCGAAGACCACCATGTGCCCGCCAGGCTTCAGGACCCGTAGGCACTCGCGCGCCCAGGCCTCGCACCACGCCTGGAAGCGACGGTTCGCAGTCGAGCTGAGGTCGTAGCGGCCAGCCTCCATTGCCGGATGCGGTGGGCCGCCGAAGCTGACGTTGCAACCGCGATGGCCAGACGACACCGGCCCGTGCTCAGCCGACGGCTGGTCCCACTCGTGGCCCATGAACCCGATCCCGTACGGCGGGTCGGTCACGATCGCGTCGATCGCCCCGTCAGGCAGCCAGCGCAGCACCTCGAGGCAGTCGCCCTCCAGCACCGGCGAGTCCAACAGCGCCCACACCGGCGCGGCGAGCATCTCGCGCGCGGTCACGCGAGCACCACGAGCGCGGCGCGCGCCGGGCAGACGTCCACGTACGCCGCCTTGTCGTCCGGCTTGCGGTGCGGGAGCCAGCCGGCCACACCGCCCTCGCACCGGCAGCCCACGGGTGTGGCTGTCGGCGACGGCGCGGGCTCCGGCCCTTCCTCCCAGCCAAGCGCCTCCGCCATGCTGACCCACGGCAGGATCTCGCCCATCAGCGTGTACTCGTGCCGCGCGGGCTCGCCAGGCCGGTACCGCTGATGCGTCGGCGCCGGCGGATGCACGACGCGTGTCCGCGAGGCCAGGACCTCAGGGACCTGCTCCAGCGCGATCCACTCCGGCTGGAGCGCGAGCGCCCAGCGGAGCGGCTCGACGACGAGCATCGACATGGCGGCATCGCGTCGCGCGCGGGCAAGCCGCGCTTCGCGTCGCGCGAGGCGCTCGGCCCGGCCCGACCAGGCGCGTGCCCGACGACGCTTCGTGGTCGCCCGAGCCTCCCGCGCCCAGTCGCCTGCGGGCTCGAGCGCCTCGAACGCTTCCTGCTGGCGCTCGGCGCGCGTGTCGCGCCCGGCGGCGAGGTCACGCATCGCGGCGATCAGCACGTCCGTCAGCAGCCGGCCGGCGCCGCGCCCCGCCGCGCTGAACGTCGGGCACGGCGGCGACGCGATCACGCCCTGGCACGGCGCGAAGTCGCGCGGGCTGAGCACGGACACGTTGGCCTGCAGCCGCTCGTGGCCGGCAGCGCGCGCTGTCGCGCACGCGTCAGCGTCGATCTCGATCCCGAGCTCGACGAGCCCGAGCATCCGCAGGCCCTCGCTCCAGCCGCCGGCGGCGGCGAACAGGTCGATGATCACGCGGCCCTCCGGCGATTGGCTTCCTGCAGATTCCGCAGCGCCTGGCCGGAACGTCGGTGGGGGAGATCCCAGCCATCGAGCCACATCCACTTCGGGGGATGCGGCCCGTCCCAGTCCCCTCTAGCGCCCACGTCAGCGCCTCTCGCAGCAGCGCGTCCGGCGTGTCGTGCACCAGGTCGCGCATCTGCATGAGGTCGTCGAACTCCGTTCCAGCGCCGAGCGCGACGGCGAGCCGAACTGCGAAGGTCATCGTCGGAGGCCATGACGCGGCTCAGCTCGGCGAGACGGACCGGGCTGCGTCGCGCAGGTCGGCGATCAGATCCCACGCGCTCTTGCCGGTCGCGAAGCCGCGCGTCTGCTCGGCGGCCGAGATCTGCATGGGCCAGTCGCGCGCGCGGAGGCCGGCGCATGCAGCTGCCCATTGCTCAGCGTCGGTGAGGTCGACCCAGCGCTGGACGGCGTCGGCGTCAAGCTCGTCGTCGGTGTCGCAGTAGCCGGCGAGGCGGCGGTTCGGGAACCGGTCGCAGACGCTGTAGCTCGTGACGATTGGTCCCGGCTGGTCGCCGGCGACTTCGTCGCACAGGCGCGCGACGTCTTCCCACCCGGCGCCGGTGCGCAGGACGTTCTCGGCAAGCGCGTCGCGGACGACGCCGGCGAGCCACTCGGCGTCCGTGTCGTCGCAGAACGCGTGAAGCTCACACCAGCCGTGGATGTGCGCGATCAGCGCGAGTGAGGGCGAGCGCGTGGCGACGAGCGTGTTCAGCGCCAGATCGAAGTGCCCGATGCGCTCGCCGCCGACCGTGAAGTCGCCGTCGGAAGTCGAGCGCATCCACGTTTCGAACGAGCGGGACCAGGCGCGGTCGTCGAGCGCGCCGACGAGCCAGTCGGGCGCGCTGACGATGGTGGGCGCCAGCCGTTCGCGGCCGCTGGCGTCCGGGCGCAGGACGGCGAGCGCGACGCTCTCGCAGAGGTTCCCGAACTGGTGGCGCTCGGTGCCGAGGACCTCGGCGGTGCGGTGCGGCGCGTGGAAGTAGATCCGGCTCATGGGCGGGTCTCCTCATGGGTGTGCGGCTGGGGGTGGATGCGACGAAAATGCGACGACGAAGGCGCCTGCGACGTAATGCGAGAGGCTGCGACGTCGTGCAAGCGGCGGGCCACTCGCGGACGCGCGGACCGGCGGCGTGGCGCGGCGCGCCGCTGATCTCGCCGCTTCTCGCATGACATCGCATGCGAGAAGCGGCGGATGGGCCGGGGTGGATTCGAACCACCGCACGACGGATTATGAGTCCGCTGCTCTAACCGCTGAGCTACCGGCCCGCGTTGCGAGCGACGCAAGGCTAGCCCGGCGGGTGGTTGGATACCGGCATGAACGGGCGGGCCGCTTCGCGTACCTGCGCAACCCTGGCGGGGGCGACCGCGTTCAAGCAGGCGATGCAGATGCAGCGAGCGGCCCGGCGGGAGGTACCTTGACCCCCTTGGATGCCGAGACCGTCACAGGCCTGCGGGAGCGGCTGCGGCAGACCGAGCGCGAGGCCGCGGCGCGTCAGCATCAGCTCGAGCGCTACGCGGCCGACCTGCGCGAGATCTTCAAGCAGGAGCGCGCCCGCGCGCAGGAGCTGCGCCGCTCCTACCGCGCGACCGTGCGCGCGCTCTCGAACGCCGTCGAGGCGCGCGACTCCTACACCGGCCGCCACGCCGAGCGCGTCACCGCCTACGGCATGGAGCTGGCGCGCACGATCGGCCTGGCGATCGAGGAGACGCCGCAGATCGAGTTCGGCTTCCTGCTGCACGACATCGGCAAGGTCGCGGTGCCTGACTCGATCCTCTTCAAGCCCGGCTCGCTGTCGGCCAGCGAGCGCGAGCAGATCGCGCGGCACCCGGTCGTCGGCGTCGAGATCCTGCGCGACGTCGAGTTCCTCGGCGAGGGCAAGCTGATCGTCCGCCATCACCACGAGCGCTGGGACGGCACCGGCTACCCGGACCGGCTCGCCGGCGAGGAGATCCCGCTGCCGGCGCGCGTCTTCGCGGTCGCGGACGCGCTCGACGCGCTGACCTCCGACCGCCCCTACCGCGCGGCGACCGACTGGCGCCGCGCCCGCGAGGAGATCCACCGCTCCTCGGGCACGCAGTTCGACCCGACGGTGATCGAGGCCTACGACCTGATCCCGGACGAGGTGTTCGCCGAGCTGCGGGGCGTCGCGTGAAGCGGACGATCCTGATCGCCGACGACGACCCGATGATCCGGCGGCTGATCGCGGCGACGCTCGAGGACGTCGCCGGCTACCGCCTGCAGTGCGCCGCCAACGGCCTCGACGCTGTCGAGCTGGCGCTGCGCGAGCGCCCGGAGATCGTCTTCCTGGACGTCGACATGCCCGGCTGCAGCGGCATCGAGGCCTGCCGGCGGCTGCGCTCGGACCCGCTGACCGCCGAGACGACGGTCGTGATGCTGACGGCGGCCGCGTCGGCGGACGTCGAGGCCGCCGCGGACGCCGCCGGCGCCGACCTCTTCTTGACGAAGCCGTTCTCGCCGCTGCACCTGCTGCGGATCGTGGACCGCGTCGGCGCCGCGCTGTGAAGCTCGGCCTGCACGTCGGCTCCGCAGGGCTCGGGCCGGCGCCGCAGGAGCAGCTCGCGCTGGTGCGCGCGGCGGAGGCGCTCGGCTTCGACTCGGTCTGGGCCGCGGAGGCCTACGGCGCCGACGCCGCGACCGTGCTCGCCTGGCTCGCGCAGGCGACGACGCGGATCAAGCTCGGCTCGGCGATCTTCCAGATGCCGGCGCGCTCGCCGGCGATGACCGCGATGACGGCCGCGACGATCGACCGGCTGTCCGGCGGGCGGATGCGGCTCGGGATCGGTTCCAGCGGCCCGCAGGTCGCCGAGGGCTGGCACGGCCAGCGCTTCGCGCGCCAGCTGCAGCGCACGCGCGAGTACGTCGCGGTCGTGCGGCTGGCGCTGGCGCGCGAGCGCGTCGAGTTCCACGGCGAGACGCTCGAGCTGCCGCTACCGGACGGCCCCGGCAAGGCGCTGAAGCTGAGCGTCGCGCCGCTGCAGCAGCGGATCCCGATCTACCTCGCGGCGATCGGGCCGCGCAACACGACGCTGGCCGCCGAGATCGCCGACGGCTGGCTGCCGACGCTCTTCTCGCCCGAGCACGTCGCCGAGCTGCGGCCGCTGCTGCGGGCGGGCTTCGAGCGCGCCGGCCATGGCGGCGACCGCGCCGACTTCGAGATCGCGCCGCAGGTGAACCTGCTGATCGCCGACGACGTCGAGGCGGCGCGCGACGCGCTGCGCCCCTCGCTCGCGCTCTACGTCGGCGGGATGGGCTCGCGCCGGCAGAACTTCTACAACGCGCTCGTGCGCCGCTACGGCTTCGAGCAGACCGCCGAGACGGTCCAGCGGCTCTACCTCGCCGGCCGCCGCGAGGAGGCCGCCGCGGCGCTCCCCGACGCGCTGATCGACGCCGTCTCGCTCGCCGGCCCGGCGGCGCTCGTGCGCGAGCGCCTGGCCGTCTACCGCGAGGCCGGCGTCGGCACGCTGATCGTCTCGCCGCTGGCGCCGACGCTCGACGCCCGCCTGGCCCAGCTGCGGCAGCTCGCCGAGCTCGCGGCGTGAGGGTCCTGCTCGGCGCCTTCGGCGACCCCGGGCACGCCTTCCCGATGCTGGCGCTCGGCGAGGCGCTGGTCGCGCGCGGGCACGCGGTCGCGATCCAGACCTGGCGGCGCTGGCGCGAGGACGCGGAGGCCGCCGGCATGACGTTCGCCGCCGCGCCCGAGTACCAGGTCTTCCCGACGCGCGAGCGGCCGCTGAAGCCGTTCGAGGCGGCGGTGCTGGCGGCGCGCGAGACGCTGCCGGTCGTGCGCGACTTCGCGCCGCACGTCGCCGTCGCGGACATCCTCACGGTCGCGCCGGCGCTGGCGGCGGAGCTCTGCGGCGTGCCGGTCGCGACGCTCGTGCCGCACGTGCACCCCGACGTGCCGTCCGGCTTCCCGCCCTACTCGCTCGGCGCGCGGCTGCCGCGGACCGCGCTCGGCGCGCGGCTCTGGACGCTGACCGACCCGCTGATCCGGCACGGGCTCGAGCGCGGCCGCGCGGAGTACAACGACTGCCGCGCGCAGCTCGGCCTGGCGCCGCTGCCGTACCGGCACAGCGGCCTCTCGCGCTCGCTGACGCTGGTCGCGACGCTGCCGCAGCTCGAGTACCCGCGGCGCTGGCCGTCTTACGTGCGGATCGTCGGACCGCTGCTCTGGGAGCCGGCGGGCGGCGCGGCCGTCGCGCCGGTCGAGGGCGGCGGGCCGGTCGTGCTGGTCGCGCCCTCGACCGCGCAGGACCGCGAGCGGCGGCTGCTGCGCGCCGCGCTCGACGCGCTCGCGACCGAGCCGCTGCGCGTGATCGCCAGCACGGCCGGAGACGACGACCTCGCCGCGCCGCCGAACACGGTCCTGGCGCCGTGGATCTCCTACGCGCGGACGCTGCCGCGCTGCGACCTCGTGATCTGCCACGGCGGCCACGGCACGCTCGCGCGGGCGCTCGTCAGCGGCTGCCCGGTCGTCGTCTCGCCGGCCGGCGGCGACATGGGCGAGAACGCGGCGCGCGCCGACTGGGCCGGCGTCGGCGTCCGGATCCCGGCGCGCTTCAGCGGGCCGACGGGACTGCGGCTCGCCGTGCGCCGGGCGCTGCGCGACGCGCGGGCGCGTGAGCGGGCCGGCGCGATCGCCGCCTGGGCGGCGGCGCATCCCGGCCCTGAGCGCGCGGCGCGCGAGGTCGAGGACTGGGCCGAGCGGATCGGCGCCGCCTGAGCGCGGCGCCGCGGCCTGCGGTCCGGGCCGGCGCGCCGGACCTGAGGCTCGGGGGGTGGGACTCGAACCCACAACCCTTCGGTTAACAGCCGAATGCTCTGCCGATTGAGCTACCCCCGAACGAGCGGCGTCGCAGCATAGCCGGCGACGCGGGTGCACAGGGTAGCTGCTCGATCACATCAGCCGGTGGCGAATCGCGTCGAGCACCTGCTGGCGCTCGACGGCGAGCGCCTGGACGCCCGTCCCGCCGGACTGGCGCGCGGCGGCGATGCGGCGGTCGATCCGGTGCAGATCGAGCTGCAGCGCCTCCAGCTCGAGCTTCGCGGGCGTCGCCTCCATGCCGCCCGAGCGGATCACGAGCTCCGCCACGAGCCGCGCCAGCGCCTCGTTGCCGGGCGGCAGCGCCTCCGACGGATGCCGCAGCCGCCCGCGCAGGTAGGCGGCCGCCTCGCGCGTCGCCGGCGCCGCGAAGGCGTCGTCGAGGTCGAGGCTCTGCAGCCGCGCCTCGCCCTCCTCGGGCAGCGCCACGCAGAGCGCCAGGAACGCGCGCTCGCTCTGCTCGCGCCGCTGCAGCGCCGCGCGCGGGTCCGGCGGCTCCGGCGGCGGCGCCGCCGGGATGTAGCTCGGCCGCTCGTCGCGCCCGCGCCGGCCGTCCCAAGTGCGCCGCCCGCGCGAGCCGCCCGGGACGAAGCGCTGCGGCTGCGGCACGGGCGCGGCGGCCGCGCCCTGCGCGGCCGACCTGGCGAAGGCCTCGTTGACGAGCGTCTCCCCCAGCTCCAGCCGATCGGCGACCAGCCGCACGAGCTCGTCGCGCAGCACGCTCGGCGGCAGCGGCGCGACGAGCGGCGCGACCGCGCGCAGGATCGCGTCGCGGCCGTCGGTGCTGCGCGTGTCGCCGCCGTCGAGCGCGCGCTCGACCTCGAAGCGCTCGATCGCGACCGCGTGCTCGAGCCGCTCGCGCATCGCGTCGGCGCCCTCGCGCTGGACGACGTCGGCCGGATCCTCGCCGGCCGGCAGCCGCACGATCCGGAACTCGACGGAGCGCAGGCCGCGGTCGCGGTTGTGCGCGCGCAGGCCGGCGATCCCGCGCGCGACCGACTCCTGGCCGGCCGCGTCCGGGTCCTGGCAGAACAGCGCCTTCGGCGCCAGCCGGGCGATCGCGTCGACCTGCGGATCGGTCAGCGCCGTGCCCATCGAGGCGACGACCTCCGGCACGCCGGCCTGGTGCAGCGCGATCACGTCCGTGTAGCCCTCGACGAGCACGACGCGGCCGGCGCGCGCGGCCGCCGCGCGGGCGACGTCGGCGCCGTAGACGATCCGGCCCTTGTGGAAGAGCTCGCTCTCGGACGTGTTCAGGTACTTCGGGTTGTCGCCGGCCACGACGGCGCGCGCGCCGAAGCCGAGCACGCGGCCGCGCTCGTCGCAGAGCGGGAAGGTGATGCGGCGGCGGAAGCGGTCGATCAGCCGCGTCGAGCCGCGTGACGACTGCGCGAGCCCGGTCGCACGCAGCTCCTCCTCGCTGAAGCCGGCGCGGCGCGAGCCGGCGATCACGCGATCCCAGGCGTCCGGCGCCCAGCCGACGCGGTACTCGCGCAGCGCCGCCTCGGCGAGCCCGCGCTCGCGCAGGTAGGCGCGCGCCGGCGCCGCCTCCTCGCTCTCCCAGAGCACGCGCACGTACCAGGCGGCGGTGCGCTCGAGCAGCGCCAGCAGCCGCTCGCGGCGCTCGCGCTTGGCGGCGTCGCGCGGGTCCTCGGCCTCGCGCTCGAGCGGCACGCGATAGCGCTCCGCGAGCCACTCCAGCGCGCCGCCGAAGTCCAGCCCCTCCGTCTCCATCACGAACTGGAAGACGTCGCCGCCGGCGCCGCAGCCGAAGCAGTGGTAGAGCTTCTCGATCGGGTCGATCCCGAACGACGGCGTGCGCTCCTCGTGGAACGGGCAGAGCCCCTGCAGCCGCCGCACGCCGGAGCGCTTGAGCTCGGTGCGCGCGCCGACCAGCTCGGCGAAGTCGACGGCGTCGCGGACCCGCTCACGCGAGTCGAGCGTGTAGCGCGGCATCAGAGCGAGAGGCCGTGGGGAACGAAGCGATCGGTCCAGGCGCGCAGCGCGTAGCGGTCGGTCATGCCCGCCAGGTAGTCGATCACGCGTGCGGCCTCGCCGGCGTCGTCGGCGGCCGGCGGCAGCTCCTCCGGGTGCGTGCAGAACCAGTCGAACAGGCCGCGCAGCACGCGCTCGATCTTCGCGTGCTCGGCCCGCGCGCGCGGCCCGAGGTAGACGTGCTGGAACATGAACGAGCGCAGCGAGAGCATCGCGCTGCCGACCGCCTCGCCCTGGACGATGTCGCCGGCGTGCTCGGAGTGCTCGACGAGGTCGTGGACGAGCGCGTCGATCCGCGCCGAGCCGGTCGGGCCGAGGATCTCGATCTCGCGCGCGGGCAGGTCGGCCGGCGTCAGCACGCCGGCGCGGACGGCGTCGTCGATGTCGTGGTTGATGTAGGCGATGCGGTCGACGAGGCGGACGATCTTGCCCTCGAGCGTCGCCGGCTCGCCGGCGCCGCTGGAGTGGCGCAGGATGCCGTCGCGCACCGGGTCTGTCAGGTTCAGCCGCTCGAGCACGTCGACGACGCGCAGCGAGTGCTCGTTGTGGCGGAAGCCGCGGCCGAAGCGCTCGCGGCCGCACTCGTCCAGCACCGCCTCGCCGATGTGGCCGAACGGCGGGTGGCCGACGTCGTGCCCGAGCCCGATCGCCTCGGCGAGGTCCTCGTTGAGCCGCAGCGCGCGCGCCACCGTGCGGCTGATGCCGGTGACCTCGAGCGTGTGCGTCAGCCGCGTCCGGTAATGGTCGCCCTCGGGGGCGACGAAGACCTGCGTCTTGTGCTTCAGGCGCCGGAACGGCTTCGAGTGGACGATCCGGTCGCGGTCGCGCTGGAACGGCGTGCGCAGGCCGCAGTCGCGCTCGGCCCGCTGGCGCCGCGCCGGGTAGGACGGCGTCGCCAGCGGCGCGAGCCAGCTCGCCTCGAAGGCGCGCTGGCGCGCGGCGAAGTCGCCGGACGGCGGGCTGGCGGGCGCGGCGGTCACCCCCTCATTGTGACCGCCGGCCCGGAGCGCACCGGCGCGGCGTCAGTCGGCCTGCGCGATCGCCGCGTGCGCCGCCGCGACGCGGGCGATCGGGACGCGGAACGGGCTGCAGGAGACGTAGTCCAGGCCCGCCATGTGGAAGAACTCGATGCTCTCGGGATCGCCGCCGTGCTCGCCGCAGATGCCCAGCTTCAGATCCGGCTTGGCCTCGCGGCCGACCCAGGCGGCGAGCCGCACGAGCCAGCCGACGCCGGGCTTGTCGATCGTCTCGAACGGACTGCGGTCGATGATCCGGCGGTCCATGTAGACCGGCACGAACTTCGACTCGACGTCGTCGCGCGAGAACCCGAGCGCGGTCTGCGTCAGGTCGTTGGTGCCGAACGAGAAGAAGTCGGCGTGCAGCGCGATGCGGTTGGCGACGAAGCAGGCGCGCGGCAGCTCGATCATCGTCCCGACGGTGTAGTCGGCGCCGGCGCGCAGGCCCTCCTGGTCGCCGACCCTGACGACGAGCGCCCGCATCAGCTCCAGCTCGGTCTCGTAGTCGACCAGCGGGATCATGATCTCCGGGTGCGGCGGCGCGGCCATCGCCTTGGCGGCGCGCATGATCGCCGTCACCTGCATCTCGTAGATCTCCGGGTAGAGGATCCCGAGCCGGCAGCCGCGCGTGCCGAGCATCGGGTTCTCCTCGCTGATCGCCTCGGTCCGCTCCAGCAGCCGCTCGAGCGCGGGCAGCTCGGGATCCTGCTCGAGCCGGGCGCGCTCGACCTGGGCCGAGAGGTCGACGAGGTTCGGCAGGAACTCGTGCAGCGGCGGGTCGAGCAGCCGGATCGTCACCGGCAGCCCGGCCATCGCGGTGAACAGGCCCTCGAAGTCCTGCTGCTGGAACGGCAGCAGCTCGGCGAGCGCGGCGCGGCGGCCCCGCTCGTCGCCGGCCATGATCATCGCCCGCATCTTCGGCTGGCGCTCGGCCGCCATGAACATGTGCTCGGTCCGGCAGAGGCCGATCCCCTCGGCGCCGAGCTCGCGCGCGCGGCGCGCGTCCTCGGGCGTGTCGGCGTTGGTGCGGACGCGCAGGCGGCGGATCTCGTCGGCCCACTCGAGCACCTGCTCGAAGTCGCGGTTGACCTCCGGGGCGACCAGCGGCACGTCGGTCTCGGTCACGAGCCCGGTCGAGCCGTCGATCGCGATCGTGTCGCCGGCCGCCAGCACGGTGCCGTCGACGCTGACTGTGCGCGCCTTCAGGTCGACCGTCAGCGCGTCCGCGCCGACGACCGCCGGCCGGCCCATCCCGCGCGCCACCAGCGCCGCGTGCGAGGCCTTGCCGCCCTCGGACGTCAGGATCCCCCTGGCGGCGTGGAAGCCGGCGACGTCGTCGGCCTCGGTGAAAGGCCGCACGAGGATCACGTCGCGGCCATCGCGCGCCGCCTCGACGGCCTCCTGCGCGCTGAAGACGATCGCGCCCTTGGCCGCGCCCGGCGAGGCGGCGACGCCGCGTGCGAGCACGTCGAACTCGGCCGCCGGATCGAACGTCGGATGCAGCAGCGCGTCGAGCGTGTTCGCGTCGATCGTCGCGATCGCGCGCCGCTTCGTCAGCAGGCCCTCGCGCACCGCGTCGACCGCGAAGCGCACCGCGGCCTGCGCCGGCCGCTTCGCGTTGCGCGTCTGCAGCATGTACAGGCGGCCTTCCTCGACCGTGAACTCCGTGTCCTGCATGTCGCCGTAGTGCGCCTCGAGCGTGCGCAGGATCTCCAGCAGCTGCTCGTGCGCCTGCGGCAGCCAGTCCGCCATCTCGCGGATGTCGCGCGGCGTCCTGACGCCGGAGACGACGTCCTCGCCCTGCGCGTTCGGCAGGAAGTCGCCCGACGGCTGCGGCGCGCCGGTCAGCTCGTCGCGGCTGAAGGCGACGCCGGAGCCCGACGTCTCGCCCTTGTTGCCGAAGACCATCCGCTGCACGTTGACGGCCGTGCCCCAGTCGTCGGGGATCCGGTTGATCCGCCGGTACTCGACCGCCCGCGCGCCGGTCCAGCTGTCGAAGACGGCGCGGATCGCCAGCCGCAGCTGCTCGGCCGGGTCCTGCGGGAAGTCCTCGCCCGCGCGCTCGCGGTAGAGCGCCAAAAAGCGCGCCGTCAGCTCGCGCAGCGCGTCGACGTCGAGGTCCGTGTCCAGCCGCGCGCCGCGCTCGCGCTTGACCTGCGCGATCGCGTCCTCGAACAGCTCGCTCGGCAGCCCGCGCGACACGTTGCCGAACATCTGCACGAAGCGCCGGTAGGAGTCCCAGGCGAAGCGCTCGTTGCCGGTGACCTGCGCCAGCCCCGCGACCGACGCGTCGTTGAGCCCGAGGTTGAGCACCGTGTCGAGCATCCCCGGCATCGACTCGCGCGCCCCCGAGCGGACCGAGACCAGCAGCGGGTCGGCGGCGGCGCCGAGCGTCCTGCCCGCCGACCGCTGCAGCCGCTGCAGCGCCGCCGCGACCTGCTCGGCCATGCCGTCCGGCTCGCGTTGGCCCTCGCGCATGTAGGCGACGCAGGCCTCGGTCGTGATCGTGAAGCCGCCCGGGACCCGCTCGGCGCCGAGCACGCGCGTCATCTCCGCCACGTTCGCGCCCTTGCCGCCAAGCAGCTCGCGCATGTCGCGCGACCCCTCGACAAAGTCGTAGACCCACGTCGTCACGGCTCCGGTCCTCCTCCTGCTGCTCGGGGAAGCGCAGCGTACGCGCGCCGGCGTGCGCTGCCGAGTGTTTCCAGGAAGACTGGACCCTACCGGGGCGCGCTCAGCGCGCGCCGACGGGACGCAGCCGCAGGTTCGCGTGGTGCTCGAGCGTGTCGAGGATCGCCCGCTCGGCCTGGGCGAGCGCCTGCGGCGGCGCGTCCGGCGCCTGCGCGAGCGGGCGGCCGAGCGCCGCGACCATGAAGGCGTGCGCGTCCTCGGAGAGCGCGAACGCGTTCGCCTCGCAGGCGCCGCAGACGACGCCGCCGGCGGCGCCGGAGAAGCCGACCAGGTGCTCGCGCTCGCCGCACGACGCGCAGCCGGCCAGCTGCGGCGCGAAGCCGGCCGCCAGCAGCAGCTTCAGGCGGAAGGCGAGCGCGTTGGCGCGGCCGGCGCGCGCGGGCTCGCCGTCGAGCAGCGCCAGCTCGTTCGCGAGCAGGTGGTAGACGCCGGCGTGCGGCTCGCCGTCGTCGAAGACGCGCGCGACCGCCTCGCAGGCGCGCGCGGCGCCGTCGAGCGCGCCGGCGTCCTCGCGCAGCCGCGGATGCGCGGCGACGGTCTCCGCCGACGTCACGGTCAGCAGGTCGCTGCGGCCCTCGTAGAGCACCAGGTTGAGCCGGAAGAACGGCTCCAGGCGGCCGCCGAAGCGCGAGCGCGCCTTGCGCACGCCCTTCGCGATCGCGCTGATCCGGCCGCGCTCGGGCGTGTAGAGGTGCAGGATCCGGTCGGCCTCGCCGTAGCGCATCGAGCGCAGCACGATGCCCTCGGTCTTCAGCGAGCCGGCCACCTTACTATCCTTTCTGAAGTCATGAGCCACGTCACCGTCTACACGACCGATCCCTGCAGCTACTGCCGCGCCGCGAAGTCCCTGCTCGCGAAGCGCCACGTCCCGTTCGAGGAGATCCACCTCGATCGCGATCCCGCCGGCCGCGACGAGCTGATTCGCGTCACGGGGATGATGACGTTCCCCCAGGTCGTCGTCGACGGCGAGGCGATCGGCGGCTACAACGAGCTGGTCGCCTACGACAAGAGCGGCCGCCTGGCCGAGCTCGCGCAGGCGGCGTAGCGACCGCGACGAGCGCGGTCGCCCGTCGCGCCGGCTGCGCGCGGTCCGCGCCTCCGCGTGGGCCTGTCGCGCCGGCTGCGCGCGGTCCCTGCCTGCGCGTGGGCCTGTCGTGCCGGCGGCGCGGCGGCCCGCGCCTATGCGGCGGTCGCGCGCTTGCGGGTGGTGCGCGGGCGCGGCTGGCAGTGCTCGCAGACGTACGTCCCGCGGCCGCCGACGCGGGTCTTGCGCACCGGCCGGCCGCAGACGACGCACGGCTCGCCCTCGCGCAGGTGGATCAGGAACTGGTCCTGGAAGCTGCCGCTGACGCCGTAGGGATCGCGGAAGTCGTCGATCGTCGCGCCCTTGGCGGCGAGGCCGGCGAGCAGCGACTCGACGACGCCGTCGCGCAGCGCCGCCGCCTGCGCGCGGGTCAGCGCGTTGGCCGGCCGCTCGGGGTGGATGCGCGCGCGGAACAGCGCCTCGTCCGCGTAGATGTTGCCGACGCCGGTGATCCTGCGCTGGTCGAGCAGGAACGCCTTGATCGGCGCGCGCGAGCCGCGCGTCAGCTCGTAGAGGCGCTCGCCGGTGAAGTCGTGCGAGAGCGGCTCGATGCCGAGCCGGGCGTCGAAGAACGCCGTCAGCGCGTCGGCGCCGATCGCCAGCTCGCCGGTGCCGAAGCGGCGCGGGTCGTCGAAGACGACCTGGTGGCCGTCGTCGAGCTCGATCCGCACGCGCGCGTGCTTGCTCAGCTGCGGCGGGTCGAGCAGCAGCGTGCCGGTCATCCGCAGGTGCAGCAGCAGGGCGACGTCGTCCTCGAGCTGCCAGACCAGGTACTTGCCGCGGCGGCCGAGCGTCTCGACGCGGCGGCCGGCGACCGCCGCGACGAGCTCCTCCGGCGCCAGCGGCTGGCACCAGCGCGGGTCGCGGACCTCGACCTCGCGCAGCACGCGACCCTCGACGTGCGGCGCCAGGTGGCCGCGGATCGTCTCGACCTCGGGCAGCTCCGGCATCCGACGGAGGCTAGACGAACGCCGCGCCGAGCCGCCGCCGCCGCGGCCCGGCGACAAGTGTGCCGCCGGCGTGTCGCGCGCTGCGCCGCGGGCGCGACTCAGGCGACGAGCGTGCCGCCGGCGTGTCGCGCGCTGCGCCGCGGGCGCGACTCAGGCGACGAGCGTGCCGCCGGCGTGTCGCGCGCTGCGCCGCGGGCGCGACTCAGGCGACGAGCGTGCTGCCGGCGTGTCGCCGCGGGCGCGACCTCAGGCGACGAACGGCGTGCCCGGCAGCGCCGGCGCGTCGCGGCCGGCGAGCCAGCGCAGCGCCGAGGCGCCGACGTCGGCGAACGGGCCGTCGTGGCGGCGCCCGCCGTGGCCGGTGAAGCGGGCGAGCAGCGGCGCGTGCTCGCGCGTGTGGTCGCTGCCGGGCGTCGTCGGGTCGACGCCGTGGTCGGCGGTGATCACGAGCAGGTCGCGCCGCGGGTCCAGCCGCGGCAGCCAGCGGCCGAGCTCGGCGTCGATCGCGCGCAGCGCGCCGTGGAAGCCCGCGACGTCGCCGCGGTGGCCGTAGACCTGGTCGGTCTCGACGAGGTTCGTGAAGACGAGGCCGTGCTCGAGCGTGTCGATCAGCGCCGCGGTCGCCGCCAGCGCCTGCGCGTTGCTCGCGCCCTTGTGCTCGTGGTCGACGCCGACGTGCGCGAAGACCTGGCCGACCTTGCCGACCGTGTGCACCGGCACGCCGGCCGCCTGCAGCTCCTGCAGGTACGAGCGCCCGGGCGGCGTCAGCGCGTAGTCGCGGCGGCCGTCGGTGCGCTCGAAGCGGCCCGGCGCGCCGCGGAACGGCCGCGCGATCACGCGGCCGATCGCGTGCTCGCCGCGCATCAGCTCGCGCGCGGCGGCGCAGATCTCGTACAGCTCCGGCGTCGGGATCGCGTCGACGTGGCCGGCGATCTGCATCACCGAGTCGGCCGACGTGTAGACGATCAGGTCGCCGCTCTGCAGCTGCCGCGCGCCGAAGTCGTCGATCACGGCGATGCCGTTGTAGGGGCGGTTGCAGAGCACGCCGCGACCGCCGCTGCGCTCGCGCAGGGCCTCGACGATCGCCGGCGGGAAGCCGTCCGGGTAGGTCGGCAGCCGCGTCGGCGTGACGACGCCCATCAGCTCCCAGTGGCCGGAGACGGTGTCCTTGCCGGGGCCGAGCGGATGCAGCCGGCCGTGCAGGACCGGATCGGCGGCCGGCGCGACGCCGGCGATCTCGGCGACGTCGCCGAGCCCGAGCGCGCCGAGCACCGGCAGGTCGAAGCCGCCGGCGGCCGCGGCGACGTGGGCGAGCGTGTTCGCGCCCGCGTCGCCGTACTCGGCGGCGTCGGGCAGCGCGCCGACGCCGCAGGCGTCGAGCACGATCACGAACGCCCGCCGGCTCATGCCGCGGCGCTCCGGCGCGGGCATGCCGCGGCGCGCGGCGGATCGACGCGCAAGCGGACCGCCTAGGTCGCGCGCGGGTGCGCGTCGAAGTAGACGTCGCGCAGCCGCTCCGCCGACAGGTGCGTGTACAGCTGGGTCGTCGCGATGTCGGCGTGGCCGAGCATCTCCTGCAGCGAGCGCAGGTCGCAGCCGCCGGCGAGCAGGTGCGTCGCGAAGCTGTGCCGCAGCGTGTGCGGGCTCATGCGGTCCTTCAGGCCCGCGGCCGCCGCGTGGCGCTGGACGATCTTGTAGAGGCCCTGCCGCGTCAGCCCGGAGCCGCGCTGGTTGACGAACAGGCGCGACTCGAGCCGGTCGCCGACGAGCTTCGGGCGCCCGCGCGAGAGGTAGATGGCGACGGCGCGCGCGGCGGCCGAGCCGATCGGCACCAGCCGCTCCTTCGAGCCCTTGCCGCGTGCGCGCAGGACGCCGTCCTCGAGGTCGAGGTCGTTCGTCTCGAGCTCGATCGCCTCCGAGGCGCGCAGGCCGCAGGCGTACATCAGCTCCAGCAGCGCGCGGTCGCGCAGGGCGGCGGCGTCCGTGCCGCGCGGCTGCTCGAGCAGCGTCGCGACCTCGTCGCGCGAGAGCACCTGCGGCAGCCGGCGGCTCTGACGCGGCGCGCGCAGGTTCGCCGTCGGGTCGTCGCGCAGGACGCCCTGGCGGCGCAGGTGGCGGTAGAACGAGCGCAGGCAGGCGACCTTGCGCTGCAGCGTCGCGGCGGCGACCGGCGGCTTCTCGCCGTCGCCGGTCGCGAGCGAGGCGACGAAGCCCGCGAGGTCCGAGTGCGTCACCGCCAGCGCGTCGCGGCCGGCGAGGTGGGCGCCGAACTGCAGCAGGTCGGAGCGGTACGCCTCGAGCGTGTTGCGCGACAGCCCGCGCTCGAACTCGAGGTAGGCGAGGAAGTCGAGCACGAGGTGCTCGAACGGTTGCGTCGCCGAATCGGCGGCAGGCGGGTCGGCCACGGCCATCGCCGCCCGTTTCGACGAGCGGCGCCGCGCCCCTCCGCGTGCAACGGACGGCCCGAGCGCCGCGCACCGCCACGCGGCGCACCCTCGCCCACGCGCCGTACGTCGCGGCGCCGCGGCGCCGCGGCCTCGCGCCCACGCCGCCGCGCGGCTCAGTTCGGCGGCGCCTTCAAGGTGACCGACGGCTTCCTCGCGCCCACGCCGCCGCGCGGCTCAGTCGCGCGCGAGCAGCGCCTTCGCGCGGTAGAGCGCGATCAGCGTCTTGCCGTCCTTCGTCTCGGCCAGGATCGCGTCGAGCTCCGCGAGCGGGCGCGTCTCGACGTCGATCCGCTCGTCCTCGTCGACCTCCGGCCGCTCGACGTCCGAGATGCCGGTCGCGAGGAAGAGGAAGATCTCCTCGTTGGCGAAGCCGGGCGACGTGTAGAAGGAGCCGAGCGACTGCCAGTGCTCGGCGCGCTTGCCGATCTCCTCGGCCAGCTCGCGCTTGCCGGCCTCGAGCGGGCTCTCGCCCGCGACGTCGAGCTTGCCCGCCGGGATCTCCAGCAGGTCGAAGCTGCCAACCGCCTCGCGCGGCTGGCGCACGAGCCAGAGCCGCTGCTCGTCGTCGAGCACGACGACGCCGACCGCGCCCGGATGCACGACGATGTCGCGCTCGACCTGCTCGCCGTCGTCGTGACGGAAGCACTGGCGCGTCAGCGTGATGAAGGCGCCCTCGTGGATCGGGTCCGACGACAGGCGCTCGAAGCGCGAGCTCATACGGCGGCGGCCTCCTGCAGCAGGGCGAACGTGACGTCGAGCATCCCCTCGAGCGCGCTGACCGAGACGCGCTCGGTCGGCTCGTGGTTGCGCTCGGTGCCGTTGGCGACGTTGACGACCGGCAGCCCGCCGGCGACGAAGACGTTCGCGTCCGAGCCGCCGCCGGTCTCGATCCGGCTCGGCTCGTAGCCGCGCGCGCGCAGCGCCGCGTCGAGCGCGACGATCGCCGGGGTCGACGGCCGCTGGCGATAGCCGACGACGAGCTTGGCGGTGACGACGTCGACGTCGCACTCGCTCCCGGACGCCGCGTCGTGCAGCGCGTCGACCACCGCCGCGAGCGTCCGCTCGGCCGTGTCGGCGTCGAGCGAGCGCACCTCGGCGAGCAGCCTCGCACGCTCGGGCACGACGTTGGTCGACTCGACGCCGCCGACCAGGTAGCCGACGTTGACCGTCGTCTGCGCGTCGATCCGCCCGTGCGGCATCGCGACCAGCGCGCGGGCCGCCGCGAGCAGCGCGGAGTGGCCCTCCTCCGGGCGGATGCCGGCGTGCGCGGACTTGCCGTGCAGCTCGGCCTCGATCCGGTAGAGCGTCGGCGACGCGACGACGACGCCGCCGATCGGCGTCGCGTGGTCGTAGACGTAGCCGAACTCCGACCGCAGCCGGCCGGCGTCGAAGCGCTGCGCGCCGAGCAGGCCGATCTCCTCGGCGACCGTGAACAGCAGCTCGATCGCGACCGGCGCGCCCTCGACGACGCAGCGCCGCGCGACCTCGAGGAAGACCGCCACCGCGGCTTTGTTGTCGGCGCCGAGGATGCCGGCGTTCGCGTTCTCCCAGCCGTCGTCGACCAGCACCGGCTCGATCGGCGCGACCGGCGGCACCGTGTCCATGTGCGCGCACAGCAGGATGCAGCGCGTCGCGCCGGGCGGCTCGATCCGCGCCAGCAGGTTGCCCGCCTCGTCGCGCTCGACGGCCAGGCCGAGCGAGCGCAGCGCCCGCTCGAGGTAGTCGGCGCAGGCGGCCTCCTGCCAGGGCGGGCTCGCGATCCGGCAGAGGTCGGCGAAGCTGCCGGCGAGGCGCGTCTTCTCGGCCTCGCTCGCCGGCCTCACCGCGGCGCCACCGCGCCGGCCGCGTCGGGCGCGGCCGCCCCGATCTCCTCCGGGCGCAGCTCGCGCGCCCGCTCCAGCGCCGCGCGCACGAACTCGCGGAACAGCGGCGCGGGACGCTCGGGCCGCGACTTGAACTCCGGGTGGTACTGCGAGGCGACGAAGAACGGATGGTCCGCGATCTCGATGATCTCGACCAGCCGCTCGTCCGGCGAGGTGCCCGAGCAGATCAGCCCCTGCGCCTCGAGCCGCTTGCGCAGGAAGTTGTTGACCTCGTAGCGATGCCGGTGGCGCTCGTAGATCACGGCCTCGCCGTAGATCGAGCGCGCGAGCGTGTCCGCGTGCAGCTTGACCGGGTCCGCGCCGAGCCGCATCGTGCCGCCCATGTCGGCGACCTCCTTCTGCTCGGGCAGCAGGTCGATCACCGGGTAGGGCGTCTCGGGGTCGAACTCGGTCGAGTTCGCGCCGTCCATGCCGACGACGTGGCGCGCGAAGTCCGCGACCGCCATCTGCATGCCGAGGCAGATGCCCAGGAACGGGATCCGCTGCTCGCGCGCGATCCGCGCGGCGGTGATCTTGCCCTCGATCCCGCGCACGCCGAAGCCGCCGGGGATCAGGATCCCGTCGGCGCGCGCCAGCCGCGCGCGCACCTCGCCGTCGTCGAGCGTCTCCGAGTCGACCCAGTCGACCTCGATGCCGCAGCCGTGCTGGAAGCCGGAGTGGCGCAGCGACTCGACGACCGAGAGATAGGCGTCCTCGAGCTTGACGTACTTGCCGACCAGCGCGATTCGCACCGGCGGGCGGCTCTGCGCCTCGGTCGACTGGCGCACGAGGTGCTCCCAGTCGCCCAGCTCCGGCTTCGGCGCCTCGAGCCCGAAGTGGTCGAGGATGAAGTCGTCGACGCCCTCGGCCTGGTAGTAGAGCGGGATCTTGTAGATGTTGTCGACGTCGCGTCCGGAGACGATCGCGTCGACGGGCAGCGAGGCGAACAGCGCGATCTTCTTGCGCAGGTCGAGCGGCAGGCCGCCCTCCGAGCGGCAGATCAGCATGTCCGGCGCGATGCCGATGCGGCGCAGCTCGTTGACCGAGTGCTGCGTCGGCTTCGTCTTCAGCTCGCCGGCGTGGCCGATGTAGGGCACCAGCGTCAGGTGGATGAACATCGTCCGCCGGCGGCCGGCGTCGACCGGGAACTGGCGGATCGCCTCCAGGAACGGCAGCGACTCGATGTCGCCGACCGTGCCGCCGATCTCGGTGATGACGACGTCGACGTCCTGCGTCTCGCCGACCAGCCGGATCCGGTGCTTGATCTCGTCGGTGATGTGCGGGAC
>Ga0153956_1000366_pt1 | contig 54162 bp, 51 predicted proteins | sample TSFL040MetaG_FD_104704 | JGI IMG/M metagenome (GOLD analysis project Ga0153956, IMG submission 104704) | Attine ant fungus gardens microbial communities from Florida, USA - TSFL040 MetaG | ecosystem: Host-associated > Fungi > Mycelium > Unclassified | place: USA: Florida, Wekiwa Springs...
CCATCGCCGCAATGAGCGATGATCCGCTCATCAGCCTGCCTGCTGCGGCAAGCTGATCCGTTCCCGGCCTAAGCCGGAAGGCACCGTAATCGCTGGAGCTACACCACGCCCCGGGACATCATCGTCGTGCGAGCGAAAAGCCGATGACCGAGGCGACCGTGAGGAGGCCGAGGAGGCCGGTGAGAATCCAGATCAGATCAGCATCCGGCGGCATCACTGTGCGCCTCCGGTCCGGCTGAGCGCCAGCAAGGCGGCCTGAGCGCGATCGAGGAAGGGCTGCTTGCCTTCATCGGCCTCAAGGCGGAGCGGCGTGCCGAAGCTGACGGTGCAGATCAGGGGGATCGGAAAAAACGCACCCTTGGGCATCACCCGGTTCAGGTTGTCGATCCAGGTCGGGACGAGTTCGACGTCCGGCCGGGACCTGGCGAGATGATAGAGGCCGCTCTTGAATGGCTGGAGTGCGGTATCCGTGACGTTGCGCGTCCCCTCCGGAAAGACGATCAGCGATGCGCCGCCGTCGATGGCGTCGGCCATCTGCTCGACCGGATCGGTCTTGCGGGCATCCCGGTCCCGCTCGATCAGCACGGCATTGAAAACGTCCCCGCCGATGAAACGGCGGATGGAGGAGCTGAGCCAATAATCGGCGCCGGCGACCGGCCGCGTCCGTTTGCGCAGCCGCGGCGGCAGGACCGCCCAGATCAGGACGAAATCGCCATGGCTGGTGTGATTGGCGAAATAGATCCGCTGCCGGTCGAGCGGCTCCACGCCCTCCCACCTGCCGCGAACCGCCGTGAGCGCGCGTGCAAACCCGAGGACGGCGGCGCCGGCACAGCGTGCTGCGAGCCGTCCCATGAAATGCCGGCTTGAGGCGGCCCTGTCGGGTGTATTCATCGCGAACGCCTGCATCCTCTCCTCCGGCTTCGGCAAACTGTAGAACTAAATTTCGCCGTCAGAAAAGCTCAGTTGCGTTGCCTGCGGATGTTTTGCGTGTTTCGCGCATGTTTCACGTCAGGCTCAGCTTGACTTCTGCGTCAGTACGTTGCTCTCCAGCTCTTCCACGAGTATCGCGCAGAAGACTTCGGCGATGGGCCGCCTCGTCTCGCTCGGCTGAATCACGAAGTAAGGGTATGGGGCCGGGATTTCCGATTGCAGCACCTTGATCAGTGAGCCTCGGCGAAGATCGTCGGCGCACAGGATGGAACTGCCCACGGCCAGGCCGCACCCTTCGCGCGCGCCCAGCAAGGTGAGATAGGCATTCGGGAAATACATGTGCTGGCGCGGAGCGATCTGGCTGATCGTGTTCGTGCCGATCAGCCGCTGCCAGTCCTCGCCGCTGTCGGAATGCAGAAAGACGTGGTTCTGCAGGTCCGCGACCGAACGCAGGGGATTGCGATAGAAAAGGTCGGGACTGCAGACCGCGAAATAGCGCTCGTTCTTGAGAATCGCGTAGCGCGACCCATGGATCGGCCGCTCTCCATAGGAAATGACGACATCCATCGCCTCGCTGGCCTGTTCGATGGGAAAAAGCCGGACGGTGACGAGAGGAAACCGGTCGGCGAAGCGGTCGAGGATACGCATGAGGCGCAAGGCGGCCAGTCCGGGCGCGCAGGAGACGCGCAGCTCGCCCTCGAAGCTCTCGCTTGCGGCCGTCCTGCAGGCGCTCTGGATTTCCTCGAACGACCGGCTGAGCTTTGCAAAGAGGGCCGCACCCGCCGGCGTGAGGCTGAACTCCTTGCGGCTTCTGACCACAAGCTGCGTCCGAAGCTCCCTCTCCAGCGTGCGCACATGGTGCCTGATCGCGCCGGGGGTAACGTTGAGGTCGCTGGCCGCCTGCGGAATGCCTCCCAGTTTCGCGACGGACACGAAGGCCCGCAGGGATGAAAGATGGAGAAGCCCGGCATCCATAAGTCGCCCCGGATACGTTAATTACATTAATGTATCATGCGAAATTTATTAATTTGCGTCAACTTTATTATTGGATGTACGGTTTACGGCATAACACATAATTAAGAACCGACCGGGGTCTCGAATGAACGGGCAATCCGCTGCATCTAACGGCAATGCTTTGATCCGGTTGGAGAATGTCGGCAAGACGTTCGGTGTTTTCACAGCCCTGAGCGGCATCAGCATCGATGTCCGCGAGGGAGAATTCCTGACTCTCCTCGGCCCTTCCGGCTCCGGGAAAAGCACGTCCCTGATGTGCCTCGCAGGCTTCGAAACCCCGACGCAGGGGCGCATCCTGTATCGTGGCGAGGACGTCACGCGGCTTTCGCCCGAAAAGCGCGGCCTGGGCGTCGTTTTCCAGGGCTATGCGCTTTTCCCGCATATGACCGTGGCCGAGAATGTCGCCTACCCCCTTGTGATCCGGAAGGTTGCAAAGGCCGAGCGCGAGGAGAGGGTTCGCGCCATATTGTCCACCGTCGGACTTGGCGGCTATGAGGACCGGCGCATACAGGGGCTTTCCGGCGGCCAGCAGCAGCGCGTCGCCCTGGCGCGTGCGCTCATCTTCGGGCCGGAGCTTCTGTTGCTGGACGAACCGTTCTCCGCGCTCGACCGGAGCCTGCGCGGCGAGATGCAGTCGGAGCTTGCGCGCATCCACAGGGAGCTGGGCACGGCCTTCGTTTTCGTGACGCACGACCAGGACGAGGCGCTGTCCCTGTCTGACCGCATCGCCGTGTTCAACAAGGGCAAGGTGGAGCAGATCGCCTCGCCCGGCGAGATTTATGAAGCGCCGGCCACGACATTCGTGGCGGGCTTCGTCGGCACGACGAACCTTCTCGACGTCACCGACCTGGTGGCGGGCAACGGCAACAATCTCTATCGCGCCCGTTACGGAGATGTCGAAATCATCTGCAAGGGGCCGAAGGATCTGGCTCAATCCGGCTCAAGCAAGCTCAGCGTTCGGGCCGAAGAGGCCGAATTGCACGCGAAGGCGCCTGCAAGCGCCGATCTCAACGCCATCAAGGTCCGGCTGCTCCGTTCGGTCTATTTCGGCGGATGGGTGGAAGCGCTGCTCGAGGATTCCGCAAGCAAGCTCTTCAACGTGCGCCTGACCACCGCACGAGCCCGCCACACCGGCCTTCAGGACGGTCGGGACTACTGGCTGAGCTGGCCGAAGGGCACCGGTTATCTCGTTCCTGCATGACCAACCGCAGAATCACAACAAGAAGGGGAATGAAATGACTGAGAAAAAACCGGATCGAATCCTGTCCGACATGACGCGCCGCCAGTTCGGCATATCGGCAATCACGGCCGCCGCGGCCGGCGCCTTTTTGCCCCGCGCAGCCTTTGCGGCCGACCAGCTCGTCGTCGCCAACTGGGGCGGCGACGCCGTGACGGCCTTCGAGCAGGCCTTTGCCGAACCATGGGGCAAACTGAACAGCGGCAAGCTGGTCGTCGACGGCGGCGGGCCGAGCGAAGGCGCCATCAAGACGCAGGTCGACAGCGGCGCCGTCCGCTGGGATGTCTGCGACGGAGAAATGTATTCGTCCTACCGCCTCGGCAAGGACAATCTTCTCGAAAAGCTGGACTTCAACGTGATCGACAAGAAGCTCGTCGGCTTCGGCGACGTCCACGATTTCGGCATCGCCAACTACGTCTACAGCTATGTGATCGCCTTCGACGCGAGCAAGTTCGGCGGCGATCCGCCGAAGAGCTGGGCCGACTTCTGGGATGTGAAGAAATATCCGGGCAAGCGTTCACTCTACAAGTGGATGAGCGCCAATCTCGAGATTGCGCTGCTCGCCGACGGTGTCAAGCCGGAGGAGCTTTATCCGCTCGACCTCGACCGCGCGCTTGCGAAGATTGCCGAGTTGAAGCCGCATATCCTCACCCACTGGGAAACGGGCGCGGAAAGCCAGCAGCTCCTGCGCGACGGCGAGATCGTCATGGGGCAGGTCTGGAACACCCGCGCCGAAGTGGTCAAGAAACAGACCTCGGGGCAGATCGATTATACCTTCGACCAGGCCATCGTATCGCCGTCGGTCTGGTTCGTTCCCAGGAAAAATCCGGCCGGGCGCGATGCCGCCATGCGCTTCATTCGCATGACGCAGGAGCCGAAGGTCCAGGCAAAGCTCATGGAAGTCTACGGCATGGGGCCGGTCAATCTGGCGGCCAACGCGCTCCTGTCGCCGGAGCTTCAGAAGATCAGCCCGACGGCGCCGGAGAATCTCAAGCGCTCGGTGCCGATGCAGAACCAGTGGTATGCCGAGAACTACGGCCAGGCCCTCGACAAATACACCGCGCTGATCTCCGGCTGATCCCCAACCGCCGGCGGCTGGTCCGCCGGCATCCCTTCCCGGATTTGAACCGATGCCTAAACGTCCTGCGAACTGGCTGGGGCTTTCGCTCGCCCTGCCGTTGCCGACCTTGCTCGTGCTGACCTACCTGCTTCCGCTGGCCGGCGTACTCGCCTGGAGCGTGAACATGCCGGCGGGCATCGGTTTCGGCCACTACCGGCAGATTGCGACCGACCCGCTCATTCTCTCCATCCTCTGGCGCACGCTCAGGATCTGCGTCGTCGTAACGCTGGTCAGCGTCGCGATCGCCTATTTCCTCGCCTATCACCTCCGCTTCGGCTCGGTCCTGAAAAAGCGGGTCCTGCTGATCGGCGTGCTGATCCCGTTCTGGCTTTCCGCCCTCATCCGCGCCTTCGCCTGGCTGATGATCCTGCGGGGAAACGGCCTCGCCAATTCCTTCCTGCAATCCCTTGGCCTGATTTCCGAGCCGCTGGCGCTGGCGCGCAACGAACTCGGCGTCATGATCGGCATGGTGCACTTCCTCGTGCCTTATGCGGTGCTGCCGATCCTGTCATCGCTGCAGCATATCGACGACCGGCTTCTGCTCGCGTCGCGCAGCCTGGGGGCAGGCTTCTGGAGAAGCTTCAAGGACATCCTCCTGCCGCTTTCCAGCTCGGGACTGCTGGCGGCGACGGTCATCGTCTTCGTCTTCAGCCTCGGTTTCTTCGTGACCCCGGCCGTGCTCGGCGGCGGGCGGGTCGTGATGGTGGCGGAATATATCTATCTTCAGATGTTCCAGCTCTCCAACTGGGGGCTGGGTGCCGCGCTCAGCGCCATCCTGATGCTGATCGTCGTGACGCTGATGCTGCTGCTCATACGGATCGTGGGCATCCGCCGCCTGATGGATACCGCGTCATGAAGCAGATCGCGAGCTGGGCGGGCATTGCCGTCGTCATCACCTTCCTGCTGCTGCCTCTGGTGGTCATCATTCCGCTGTCGTTCACGCCGACGAGCTTCCTGTCGTTCCCGACCGGCGCCTTGTCCCTTCGTCACTACGAGACCCTGTTTACCGACCCCAAGTGGATGGGTTCGGCCGCCGACAGCCTGATCGTCGCAACGCTCAGCGCGCTCGTCTGCACGCTTCTGTCCGTCGCGATGGCGAGCGGTCTCTGGCTGACCAACACCCGCTGGGCGCCTGTCTTCATAACGATCGCGCTCATCCCCATCGTGGCGCCGCAGGTGGTCTCGGCGATGATCATCTACTATCTCGAAGCCCGGCTCGGCATTCTCGACAGCTATGCCGGCCTCGTCGTCGGCCACTGCGTCGTCGCGCTCCCCTATGCGGTCATCGCCATGCTGGTCGCGTTTTCCCGGCTCAGCCGTTCGCTCGAACGCGCCTCGCGGTCGCTGGGTGCCGGCACATGGACGACGCTCTGGCGCGTGCTTCTGCCCAACGTCAAGTCCGGCATCTTCGGCGCGGCGTTCCTGTCCTTCGTCATCTCGTGGGACGAGGTGGCCGTCACGCTGTTCATCTCGGGCCTCAACGTCATGACGCTGCCGAAGCGCATCTGGGACGGACTGCGCTTCGACATCAATCCCGTCATCGCCTCCGTTTCCGTGGTGATGATCCTCATCACCACGATCGCTCTTGTCGCGCAGGCGACGCGAAAAACAAAAACCTAACCGACACCAAGGAGAAAACGCCATGTTGACCGCATTTTCGCTGGCCACGTACCGGGAGCGACAGAAAAAGCTCCTCAAGCGCATCAAGGGCAGGCAGCTCGACGCGCTGATCGTTAATTTTCCCGACAATATCAATTATTTGACCGGCTTCGACAGCCTTGGCTTTCTCTGGTATCAAGCCCTGATCGTTTCGGAAAAGGTACAGCCGGCGCTGTTTTTCACGCGGACGTCCGAAATGCCCTGCGTGCACGAGCTTTCGGCGATCGAAGAGTCCGTCTTCTACAACATCGCCACCGAAGATCCGGTCGAACTCGTGGCCAACGCGTTGATCGACGCGGGCCATGCAAAGGGCCGGATCGGCATTGAAACCCATGCCTTCACCTTCTCGCCCGACCAGTTCCTGCGGCTGCAGAAATACCTGCCGGAGGCGACCCTCATCGACGCTTCGACGGCCGTCGCGGAAGAACGCCTCATCAAGTCGCCGCAGGAGATCGAATATCAGCGCTCGGCGGCGCGCATGGCCGACTATGCCATGAAGCGGGCATTCGAAGCGATCCGTCCGGGCCGCTCCGAAGTCGAGATTGCCGGCGAAATCGCCATGGCGCTCGGCGAGGCCGGCAGCGAATACAGCGCGATCTCGCCGATGGTGGCGACGGGCCGGCGCAGCACGATGACCCATGCCATGCCGCACCGCCAGGTGGTCAGCGTCGGCGACGTCGTCATCATCGAGCTTGCCGGCGTCTGCAACCGCTATCACAGCATCCTGATGCGCAGCGCGGTGGTGGGCAACCCGTCCGACCGCGTGCGGGAAGTGTCCGACCTTCTGACCGAATCCTTCCACGCGGCGATGGATGCCGCCAAGCCCGGCCTGCCGGTGGGCGGCTCCAACACCGCGTGCAACAAGGTGCTGGACCGCATGGATTTGGCCAGGACGCGCGTGCACCGCATCGGCTACAGCCTCGGCCTCGCCTACCCGCCGACCTGGCTCGAGGCGATGATGCTGGACGAAGCCGACGACCATATCTTCGAGCCGAACATGTCCTTCTCGATGGAACCGAACCTGTCGCTCTACGACGAGGGCTTCGGCCTCAAGCTCGGCGATACCGTGCTTTGCTCGCCGGCAGGCTCGAAGAGCCTGTCCGAGCTTCCCCCGACCCTGACCATCCTGGATTGAGGATCATCATGACGCAGGCACCGGCCATGGACGTGTTCTGGCACGACGACGTGCTCTTCCACGATACGGGATTCGGCTTCTTCGAAGCGCCGGAAACCCCGCTTCTCTCGGTCCAGACCGTCCATCCGGAAAGCGCGGACCGCATTCGCAACATGAAGTCCGTGTTGCAGCGCGGACCAATCGCGCCGAGCCTGCGCTGGCATACCGGCACGCATGCGGCAGAGGCGGACATCGTCCGCTTTCACGATGCGGCCTATGTCGCCGAGATCAAGCGTGCGGCGCATGAGGGCCGGCGGTTTTCGGCGACGACGCTGCTGCGGCCCGGCGCCTGGCCGGGGCTGCTTGCGGCCGCCGGCACGACGCTCGACGCGGGCCGCCATGTTCGCGAGACAGGCACGCCGGCCTTCGCGCTGGTGCGTCCGCCGGGCCATCATGCCGGCCGCGCGATGGCGGACGGCTATTGCTTCTTCAATCACGTCGGCATCGCGGCGGAAGAGGCGCTCGCAAACGGCATCGGCCGTGTGGCGATCATCGATTGGGACGTTCACCACGGCAACGGCACGCAGTCGGGGTTCTACGACCGCGCCGACGTGCTGACGGTCTCCATGCATATGGACCACGGCGCATGGGGGCCGACGCACCCCGAGACCGGCGGCATCGCCGAGAGAGGCGCAGGCGCCGGCCTTGGCTTCAACCTCAACGTGCCCCTGCCCATGGGATCGACGGACGCCACCTATCTCGGTGCGTTCGACGACATCGTCGCGCCGAAGGTACGCGATTTCGGGCCGGACCTGCTGATCGTCGCAAACGGTGTCGACGCCGGCCAGTTCGATCCCAACGGCAGGCAGCTCGTGACCATGTCCGGTTTCCACGCGCTGGCGGCGCGCACCCGGAGATTGGCCGACGAACTCTGCGCCGGCCGGCTTCTTGTCGTTCAGGAAGGCGGGTACAACCCTGCCTATGCGGCCTTCAGCGTGCATTCGGCAGTCGAGGGCTTCGCCGGACTGCCGGAAAGCCTCAAGGATCCGCTCGGCTACATGCCGCAGGCCACGGAACGCGCACAACGCGACGTCGCCGCCCTGAAGGCTGCATCCTCGCCGGCGTGTAGACGGACCGCCGACCACGCATGAAGGAGCATTCGATGCACAGGACGCGCCTCTATATCGACGGCAAGTTCACGGCGCCTGAAGACGGCGGGTACTTCCCGGCGATCGATCCGGCGACGGAGGAAGCATTCGCGGAAGTTGCGGCGGGGCAAGCGGGCGACATCGACCGGGCGGTGCGTGCGGCACGACGTGCGTTCGATGCCGGCGAATGGTCCGGCCTCGACGGTCCGGCGCGCGCCGACATTCTTCGCCGCATTGCGGAAGGTATCCGCGGCCGGCTCACGGAGATCGCGCTCGTCGAAGTGCGCGACAACGGCAAACCCATTCCCGAAGCGGAATGGGACGTGGCGGATGCGGCTTTCTGTTTCGACTACTACGCCGGTCTGGCCGCGGAGAATGCGGGGCGAAAGGCTGAAGAGGTCGATGTGGGAGACGCCCGTTTCCGCGCGTCGGTCTCCCGCGAGCCGCTCGGCGTGGTCGGCGCGATCACGCCGTGGAATTTCCCGCTGCTGATGGCTGTCTGGAAGGTCGCGCCGGCTCTTGCCGCGGGATGCACGATCGTATTGAAACCATCCGAGCTTTGCTCGCTCTCCTGCGAAATGCTTGCCGAGGTGATCGATGCGGCAGGCGTTCCTCCGGGCGTGTTCAACCTCGTGACCGGCACCGGCCCCGAGGCCGGCCAGGCGCTTGCGGATCATCCCCTGGTCGACAAGGTGGCCTTCACGGGCTCGGTCGCGACGGGCCGCAAGGTCATGCAGGCCGCAAGCGCCGGCATCCGGACGGTGTCTCTCGAACTGGGCGGGAAATCGCCGTTTATCATCTTCGAGGACTGCGATATCGACACGGCAGTCGAATGGGTCCTCTTCGGCATTTTCTGGAACAAGGGCGAGGTCTGCTCGGCGACCTCGCGCGTCCTGGTTCAGCGTGGGATTTTCGACCGGCTCGTCGAACGTTTGCGGATCGCCGCGGAGGCGATCGCGATCGGCTCGGGCAAAACGCCCGGTGTCAAGCTCGGCCCTCTCGTCTCGAAAAACCAGTACGACAAGGTGCTCGACGCCATCGAGGCGGGCAAGCGGTCCGGTGCACGCCTCGTGACGGGCGGCGACCGGCCGGAAGGGTTCGACCGGGGTTACTTCCTGCGTCCGACGATCTTTTCCGGCGTGCCCACCGATTCCACGATCTGGAGGGAGGAAATCTTCGGCCCCGTCGTGTGCGTCAACGCATTCGATACGGAACAGGAGGCGCTTACTCTCGCCAACGACAGCGCCTACGGTCTCGCGGCGGCCGTAATGTCAGACGATCTCGAGCGCTGCGAGCGCGTGGCGGCGAAGCTGCGGGCCGGGATCGTCTGGGTGAACTGCTCGCAGCCCACGTTCACGCAGGTTCCATGGGGCGGCCGCAAGATGTCCGGCATCGGCCGCGAGCTCGGCCGAGCGGGCTTCGACGCCTGCTTCGAAACCAAGCAGATCACCCGTTTCGATCACCGCGAACGCTGGGGCTGGTACCTTGAGGCGCCGCAATGAGCGGCGGCTTGAGCATCGGGAAGCCCGCAGCGCCGGATACCGTTTCCGGCGCCGTTCGCTCGCCCTTCTGGAGCGAGACCGTCGGGCCGCAGGCGGTCTGCCCTCCGCTGGCCGCGGATGTGCGCTGTGACCTCGCCATCGTCGGCGGCGGCTTTACCGGGCTTTGGACCGCGCTGGAGGCACGGCGCCGGAAACCGCAGGCGAGGATCGTCCTCGTCGACGCCGGACGCTGCGGCAACGCGGCATCCGGCCGCAACGGGGGCTTCTGTGCACCCTCGATCTCGCATGGCGTGGGCAATGCGCTGAAACGCTGGCCCGCCGAGGCCGAGGCGCTGGTGCGTCTCGGGCGGGCCAATCTGGACGCCTTCGCCGCCGACCTTGCCGCGTTCGGCATCGAGGCCGAGTTCGAGCGCAAGGGCAAGCTTACCGTCGCGGAAAAGCCCTGGCAGATCGAGGGCCTGAAGGCACAAGCGGAAAACTACCGCCGTTTCGGCATCGAATGCCTGCCCCTTGCCGGCGATGCGCTGCGCGAAAAATTCGACTCGCCGGTCTATGCCGCCGGCCTCTACGAACCGAACTATGCCCTGCTCAATCCGGGAAAGATGGTGGCGGAGCTGCGGCGCGTCGCGCTTTCGAAGTCGGTCGCCATCCATGAGGATACCCGCGTCATCGGGGTGCGGGACCTCCGGGGCGAGATGGAACTGCAAACGCCGGGAGGCGCCATTCGCGCCGCCAAGGTGGTTCTTGCCACCAATGCCGCGCCGCCGCTCCTTAAGCGTCTGCGCAGCGCCGCCATCCCGATCTTCGACTACGCGCTCGTCACCCGGCCGCTCGATGACGGAGAGCTGGCGTCGATCGGCTGGGCCGGGCGGCATGGTATCGCCGATTGCGGCAACCAGTTCCATTATATCCGCAAGACCGCCGATAACCGCATCCTCTGGGGCGGCTATGACGCGATCTACCGTTTCGGCTCGCGCCGCGACGATGTCTTCCTTCGGGAAAGCGAGAGCTTCCGCCGTCTGGCAAGGAATTTCGCACGTGCATTGCCGTCCCTCGCGAATGTCCCGTTCACCCACGCCTGGGGCGGCATCATCGACACGTCGGCGCGCACGACCTTCTTTGCGGGATCGGCGCATGGCGGCCGCATGGCCTATGCGATGGGATTTACCGGACAGGGGGTTTCGGCCAGCCGTTTCGCAGCGCTGACCATGCTCGACCTGCTGGACGGGCACGACACCGAGCGAACCAGGCTGGCGATGCTTCGCCGTCCTCCGTTCCCGTTTCCGCCGGAGCCGTTGCGCTGGCTCGGCATTCGCTGGGCACAGCATGGTCTTGCCCGCGAGGACGAGACCGGAAAACGCTCGCTGTTCAACAAGACCCTCGACGCTCTCGGCGTCGGCTTCGATTCCTGAAAGGACCGAACTTGCCCCCTTCCCCCAGACATGTCGTTGCCTTCGAGGATCGCGCGACCGAACCGAAGGAAATCGTCACCTCCGATCCGTCCATGGTCGATCAGCCCTACCGGGCGCGTAGCTGGCGGCATTTCGAAAAGGCCGACAAGGGTGCTGCGGCAGGCATATGGGAAGCGGAACCACATCTTGAACGCGTGGACTGCGATTACGACGAACTCTGCCATATCCTTGAGGGTAAGGTAAGACTGACGGATGCGGCAGGGATTGCCAGAACCTTCGAAGCGGGCGACAGTTTCGTCGTGGCAACCGGTTTCAGAGGCACGTGGGAAAACCTGACACCTGTCAGGAAGGTATTCTTTATTCTGGCCTAAGGATGGAGACCCATTGATTCGGATTGAGATGTCATTCGCGCGCTCCATTGAAGAAGAGCGGGATCGTGTACGGCGCGAGATGGAATAAAATAGCTGCGCTTGCCGGATACGAAGATGCAGAGGCCGAAGCCGGGCAGTTCGTCACCCCAGACGAAGTAGTCCTTCTCGCGGACTGCATTCAGGAGCTTTATCACTCCTGCTATTTCATTGCCTCTGCCATGGCATGGATCATCACCGAGGCCGACGCCGCGCCGGGGTCCATATGGCCAAGCGACCGCTCCCGGAGCTTGGCGGCCCGTCCCTTGGCCGCGATCATCGAGCGCGTCGCCGCCGCACCATTGTCGGCGGAAGTGACGACGTCGGCCCAGAAGGCGTTTGCGGTCTTATTTTCGGCGACCGCGTTAACCGCCGCGTCGGCGGCCGGAAGCCAGACATCCAGCATGGTCTTGTCGCCGCGCTGTCCCTTGCCGCGCTCGGCAATGCCGGAGGAAATGCCGCAGATCATGTCCGCGCAGGCTTTCACATCCAGTGCCGAGTGACCGGCCAGTGCTTGCGCTGCCCGACGGAAGCCTGTGGAGTACAAAGGACCGGACGAAGCGCCGACTGCATTCAGAAAGGCGCCGGCAGCGGTCGACATGACCTCGGAGAGGCTGCTTCGGTCAAGATCAAGCTTCGAAAGCACTCCATGGACGGCAACGAATCCGATTGACATCGTGATCCCATGGTCACCGTCGCCGATTGCGCCGTCCAGCTCGGAAAGGTGGTCCCTTTCGCTCTCGATCGCCTTCGAAATCATTTCGAACATTCTCGCCAAGCTGCGGGCCGGGCTTTCAGACATTCAATCCTCCCAGTATGACAAGATCATGCCGCGATCCCGGTCAGGACCCGCAGCACGCATTAGTTAATACGCAAGGCGCTCGCTTCGCATGGATGCAGGAGCAGATCGGTGAGCTCCTCGTCGAGATGGATGATGGAAATCGACGCTCCGACCATATCGAGCGACGTGCAGTAGTGGCCGATCCAATTCGCCTCGATCTGTATTCTCTTCGCGGCCAGCCGCTGCGCCACACGACGATAAAGGATGTAGAGTTCCATCATCGGCGTCCCTCCGAAGGAGTTGACGAGAACGGCCACCCGATCACCCGGACCGGCCTTCATCTCGGCGAAAATCCTGTCGATCATCGAATCGACGATTTCATCGGCCGGCCGTATGCGCTCACGCGACACGCCCGGTTCGCCGTGAATGCCCATGCCGATCTCCATATCGTCGGGACCGATGTCGAAATTGCGCCGGCGCGTCTGCGGCATGGAGCCGGATTCCAGCGCGACGCCGATCGTGTAAGTACGAGCGTTCGCCTTTCGCGTCACCGCCTCGCACGCATCGAGGGTCAGCCCACGGTCGCAGGCAGCCCCCGCAATCTTGAAAACGAAGAAACTGCCGGCAACGCCGCGCCTGCCGTCACGGTCCTCCGGCGAGGAAGATGCCACGTCATCCGTGGTGAGCACCGTCCTCACGGCGATGCCCTTCTCCGCGGCCATCTCCGCGGCCATCTCGAAATTCATGACGTCGCCGACATAGTTGCCATAGACGAAAAGCACGCCGGCATCGCCGGAAGCGGCGACAGCGCAGCGAAGGATGGGATCGGGTGGCGGTGAGGCGAAGATATTGCCGACCGCGACCGCGTCGGCCAGCCCTTTGCCGACATAGCCGGCAAAACAGGGTTCATGCCCGACCCCGCCGCCGATCACGAGACCGACCTTGCCCGCTCTCGGACCGTTGCGCGCGACGAGAGCCCGATGCGACCCATCGATCGGCTGAATATATTTGCCGTGGGCTTTCAGAAAGCCTTCCATCATTTCTTCGACGACGTTGTCCGGCTTGTTGAGGAATTTCTTCACCTGCGTCCGGTGAAAAACCACCGGTTCGGGAGCCCTCGGCTGCTGCGGCGGCTTGTCGTCGAGGCCGGTCGCACCATCGGCACGCAAGATTCCCCGCCCGGTTTCCGCATCGGTGATCAGCACATTGATGTAGCCGCCTCGTAAAGCCGCAAGCAGGGCCGGAACCTTGTCGAAACCGCCGGCAATGCCGATGCGTGTCCCGATCCGGCGCAACGCGTCGAGGGAGATGCCGATGGTGCGCTCGTCAAGCGGGCCTGGAACCTGCCGCCCTTTTTCATCGATGAAGCGCCCGGCAACGACGCCGGCGACGCCATGCGCGAGGTAGTGCTGCAGAGAGGCGGACTCCAGCAAGCCGCTGGTATGAATGGTGGAATTGGGGCGCAGGGACGACACGCCGAAAATGATCCGGTTCGCCTGCTCCAGCGTCGCAAACTGCTCCTTGAGCAGCGGCTCGTCGAGCAGCAGCCGGCGCAGTTCCGGTGTCGCGACGACCGCGGGCGCCGTCAGGTTTACGCAGCGCGCCGTGAGCGCATCGGCAATCCTGGCCGCGCACAATTCGGGCGTATAGGCGAAGCTGGCGTGCATTCCGCCGGTCGCCTGCACGACCGTCGCATCTTGAAGCGTTCCGCCTTTCATATGCTCGCCGACCGACAGCACGGTTCGTCCCCAGGCGACAGCCACGGTATCGCCTGCCTTCAGCAGATTGGGCAGCGCCTGGGCACCTGCAGCACCGAGCCTGTCGATCAGCGGCCGTCCGCTTTCATCGCTCGGCACCACGAGACAGTCCATCAGGCCGAAATGGCTCTTGAGTTGCTGCGCGACCGTGAGCGAAGCAAGACGGGCGGGTTCCAGCGATATCCTGACGATGCCTTTTTCACGGGCGTCGGCGAGGTAGCTGTTGACGGTCGCGCGCGATACCCCCATCGCGTCGGCGATTTCGCCCTGGGTCATTCCGTCTTCGTAGTAGAGCCAGCAGGCCCATACATACGGGTCATCGCCATAGCGCAACGGCATCGCATTCAGCCGCTCGATGCTCCCGCTCCTGCTTACTCCGCTTTTATGCACCAAGGTCATAGGTTTGTGCAGCTCCTTCATTCGGCGGCTGCAAGGATGGAAGCAATCTCAAAGCTTTGCAATCATGTTTCCTGGAAGGAGGCGCGTGACCGCATCACCATGGACGCGATCACGCCGTCTTGGGAGACACCCTGGATCAGGAAATTCAGACGGCCCGTTCACTGCAGCCGGCTGCGTGCACCGAGCGACAATTCCTTCAGAATGAGCGCACAGGACGTCGCGCCCGCATCGAGAACACCGAGCGAGCGTTCGCCGAGACGGCTGGCGCGACCGATCTTCGCCACGAGATTGAGCGTCGAATCACGGCCGCTTTCCGCAGCCTCGACGAGACGCTGAAGCGCATCGCCGAAGGAATCCCCCCTTGCATGAGCCGCGTCGAACGCCTCGACGGCCGGCACCAGCGTATCGAGCATAGTCTTGTCACCGACCTTGGCAGATCCGATCGACTGTATGCCTTCGAGCCCGGCATGCAGCATGCGGCTATAAGCCTGGGCATCGACGGCATCGATTCCCCGAAGTTTCTCGGCGAATTCGGTGAACATGACGCCATAGAGAGGCCCCATAGAGCCGCCGATCTCCGTCATCAGTACCGTGCCGAGCGTATCCAGCGCCTCGGCAAGCGAAGAGGGCTTATCCTTCAGCCGCTCGGCGGCGATGCCGAAGCCCTTCGCCATATTGACCCCATGGTCGCCATCGCCGATCTTGCCGTCGATCTCGCTCAGATAGGCCCGGTTCTCGATAATCCGGTCAGCGATCGACAGGACGATGGAACCAGCCGAGGCATTGTCGAATGTCTGCATGATAGCGTCCTCCCCTCAAAGCACGACTGTGCAGCTTGCATCTGCATCAATGAGCGCCTTCAGCTCATCATCGAGCGCCATGACCGTCAGCGTCGCGCCGACCATTTCGAGCGATGTGAAATAATTTCCGACGAAGGTCTTGTGGATGACCAGGCCTCGGGCTGCAATCTCCTGCTCGATCGTGTCGTTCAGGATGTAAAGCTCGTTCAGCGGCGTTGCACCGAGACCGGAGACGAGAACGACAACTTCGGCCCCCGCCGGCAGATCGTGATCGTCCAGCACGATGCCGCACATGCTCTTGGCCACTTCGTCCGCGGTCTTGAGCGGCTCGACCCGGACACCCGGCTCGCCATGATGGCCGATGCCGACTTCCATCGTGCCCGGCTCTATCTGGAAATTCGGGTGTCCGACAGCCGGCAGCGTGCACGGACCAAGGCCGACACCCACCGAACGGCAATTGTCGATTGCTCTTTGCGCCGTGGCGCGAACCTCTTCGAGGCTTGCACCGGTAGCCGCCTTGGCTCCGCCGACCTTCCACATGAAGATCTCGCCCGCAACGCCCCGGCGCTTGTGCCGCTCCTCGAACGGAGCCGAGCAGACGTCGTCATTGGCGACCACGGTCGCGACTTCGATGCCTTCCTTCTCGGCCAGCCGGACGGCCATTTTCACGTTCATGTTGTCGCCGGCATAGTTGCCGTAAAGGCAGACAACGCCTTTGCCGCCATTGGCCTCCCGCATGGCGTCGGCAAAGCTCTTGGCGGTGGGGGAGGAAAACAATTCACCGACCGCAACGGCGTCCAGCATATTCCTGCCCGTATAGCCGACGAAGGCCGGCTCATGCCCCGAGCCCCCGCCCGTGATAACGCCGACCTTGCCTTTGACCGGCGCATGTTTCGCAACGACAACCCGCGGATTGTCGGCAAGCCGCACCAGATCGGAGTGAGCCTTGACGAACCCCTTGATCGTGTCCTCGACCACTTCGTCGGGATTGTTGATAAACCGCTGCATGGTGTCTCCCATCGTTTCTTGTCGATTGTCAGAGGATCGTGTAGCCGCCGTCGATCAGGAGATCGGCGCCGTTGATCATGTTCGCGCCGGCGGAGGCGAGAAAAACCGCGGCGGCGGCGATCTCTTCCGGATATGCGAAGCGTCCCGAAGGAATGCGCTTCCTTGCCGCCTCCCCCTTCTCTCCGCTCCACGCTTTCTTGCCGAGTTCAGTCAGGACGATCGTCGGCGATAGCGTATTGACGCAGATTCCGTGCTTGCCCCATTCGGCGGCAAACGTCTTCGACATGCCGATGACACCAAACTTGGATGCGCAATAGGCGACGTGCTCCTCTATCGCCACGGTGCCCGCCTGTGAGGCGAGATTTATGATCTTTCCTCCCTTGCCGGCCGCAATCATCTCCCGGCCAACGGCCTGCGTCACAAGGAAACTGCCCTTGAGATTGATGTCGATCGTCTTGTCCCAATAGTCGAGCGGCAAGTCCTCGGCCGGCGCAAGGAAAACGACGCCGGCGCTGTTGACGGCAATATCGATCCCGCCAAAAGCCGATACCACGCCCGAAACCGCGTCATTGACCGACCTGGGATCGGTTACGTTGCAAGCAAAAGGTTTGGCATCGCCGCCCAGGCGAGCGGCGTGCGCACCCGCGGCATCCTTGTTGATATCGAGAACAGCGACCCGAGCCCCTTTTGCCGCAAAGGCTTCGGCTACCGCCGCGCCGATACCGGATGCTCCGCCGGTCACAAGGGCCACCTTGCCTGCGAGCGGAAAGTTCAGATCGATTTGGGGGGCAGCATCAGTCATATCGTCATACCTCGCTAAAGAACCGGCGTGAGTCAGCCTCACCGACGACGATGACACCTCCTCCTCATTTCGACAAAAATCAGATATGAGTCGACACATGTCAAGAAACATTATTTAATACGAAAATCTTGCTGGCCACCGTGATCGGCGGCGCACCAGTTCGACCACTCATCGAAATATTGCGCAAGAAAACTCACTTCTTGCACAAAATTTCAACTCAACCCCACAAGGGAGCAGGGAGGCCATCGAGAGTCAAGCAAGCCAAGCTCTGAAATCGCCTCAACAATAGGCGAGAAGCACACGGAATCATCAAGGGCCTACAACGCCCCCCCATTTCCGATTATTCTGTAGTTGACATTTTTCAGATCGAACTATCATATGTAATGCACTAATGCGCGATTGAGGGACAAAATCCCAAGTCGCCCGCGGAAAACGAGGATTCCGCGACATGGGAGGAGAGAATGTCTGTATCGTCACCCGAAGAACGGGCCGACGCCGGCCTATTGCTGGATGTGACTGGACTTACCAAGTCGTTCCGCGGGGTCGCGGCACTGGTGAACGGCAGGTTCAGCCTTCGCCCTGGCTCCGTGCACGCTCTCTGCGGCGGCAATGGCGCCGGCAAGTCGACCTTCCTCTCGATCATCATGGGAATTCACCGGCGCGACGGCGGCGTCGTGCGCCTGCGCGGTCAGGATGTCGATTTCGCCAACCCTGCAGAAGCCCTGGCGGCCGGGATATCGATCATCGAACAGGAATTGAGCCCGGTCAGCGGTCTCACCGTTGCCGAGAACATATTCCTCGGCCGCGAACCGCTGACCAGGTTCGGCGCGGTCGATTTCGCCACGATGAACAGGCGCGCCAAGGTGCTGCTCGACGAGCTCGGCTTCGAACTCGCGCCACAGACCTCGATGGGCAGCCTGTCGGTCGCACAGATCCAGCTTGTCGAGATCGCAAAGGCGCTCGGACGCGACGCCGAGATCATCATCATGGATGAGCCGACCTCGGCAGTCGGCGTTGCCGAGGCCGATCACCTCTTCGCGGTGATCAGGCGACTGAAGGCGCGCGGCAAGGGCATCGTCTATGTGTCTCACCGTCTGACCGAAGTCTTCGATATTGCCGACGATTACACGGTGTTCCGCGACGGTGCCTATGTCGCGTCCGGCGCGATGGCGGATATCAGCCGCAACGATCTGATCCGCATGATCGCCGGACGCGAGCTCGCCGAGGAATATGTCAAGACCAGCACGCCAAGCGAACAGACCATCCTCTCCGTCACCGGCCTCAGTCGTCCCGGCCGACTTACCGACATCAACCTCGATCTTCGCCAGGGTGAAATCCTCGGCCTTTACGGGCTGATGGGCGCCGGCCGCACCGAAATACTCGAATGCCTGTTCGGACTTTACAGCGGCTGGACCGGCCGGATCGATCTCGACGGCAAGCAGAAGTCGATCGCAAGCGTGCAGGACGCCATGGCCGCCGGTTTCGGGCTGGTAACGGAAGACCGCAAGCAGAGCGGCCTCATCATGCATTCAAGCGTACGCAGCAACATCTCTCTGGCAATCCTGCCGGAACTCACCAATGCCGCCGGCGTCGTCGACAAACGGCGGGAGACGAGCCTGGCGAAGGATATGATTGCAAAGTTCCGTATCCGCACCGCCTCCGATCAACTGGCCGTCACCGCGCTTTCCGGCGGCAATCAGCAGAAGGTGGTGATGGGGCGCTGGCATCTGACCAAGCCTCGAATTCTCCTTTTGGACGAGCCCACCCGCGGCGTGGATGTCGGCGCAAAGCGCGAAATCTACGCGTTGATGTCGGAATTTGCCCAGGCGGGCGGGTCCATCATCATGGTGTCCTCCGAAGTCGAGGAGGTGCTCGGCATGTCCGACCGCATCGTGGTGATCCGCGACGGCCAGGTTTCAGGCGTAGTCGCGCGCGACGATGCCAATCAGGAAACCCTTCTTCATCTGGCAGCCTGAGGCAGGCGGGCCATCGGCACCGCATTGAAAGAACAAAGTGGAATAGGACGATGAACACCCAGAACCAAACCGCGACCGGCAGCAGTCTGAAGAAGGCATCGCAGGCTTCGCTGCTCGGCCGCCTTCTGCGAGACTACGGCATCATTATTGCCTTTTTCGTGCTCTGCGCCCTTCTGACCATCATCTCCCCCTACTTCCTGACGTCGCAGAACCTCCTGAACATGCTGCGCCAGTCGTCGATCAACGGCATCCTGGCGATCGGTCTGACCTTCGTGATCCTTACGCGCGGCATCGACCTTTCCGTGGGTTCCGTCGTCGCACTCGCCGGCATCGTCGGCGCAAGCTTTGCAACGACATCGCCGGTCGCCGGCGTACCGGGCACGCCCTACCCCGCAATCGTTTCCATCATCGTCGGCGTCGTCATCGGCCTTCTCTGCGGCACCGTCTCGGGCATCGTCGTAACGCGCTTCCGCGTCCCCTCCTTCGTCGTGACGCTGGGGATGCTTTCCTCCGCACGCGGGCTCACCATGCTCTATACGGGCGGAAAGCCCGTGCCGAGCCTGACGCCGGAATTCCGCTGGATGGGAACCGGCCACGTTCTCGGTGTCCCCGCCCCGATCCTCGTGCTGCTGGTCGTCTTCGCCGTTTCCTGGTGGGTCCTCAACAAGACGCGCTATGGCCGGCATGTCTATGCGGTCGGCGGCAATCCGCGCGCAGCCAATACATCGGGCATCCGCGTTTCGCGCATCCGCCTTTCGGTTTTCATGATCTCCGGCGTGACGGCAGCGCTTGCCGGCCTGCTGCTCGCGGCCCGCACCGGATCGGGCCTGACCCAGGCGGGCGTATCCTACGAGCTGGACGCGATCGCCGCGGTTGTCATCGGCGGCACCAGCCTGTCGGGCGGCACGGGATCGGTGACGGGCACCCTGTTCGGGACGCTGATCATCGCCGTCATGAACAACGGGCTCGACCTCCTGGGGGTCGACTCGAACTACCAACAGATCATCAAGGGCCTGATCATCGTTTTGGCCGTCATGATCGACAGCTCTCGCCAGAAAGAGGCCGAGTGACGGGCAGAACGCCCAACCTTACTACCCATGCAGCAACCCAACGGGAGGAACCGTAATGAGACTTCTTAAACTTGGCATCGTCAGTGCCCTCGCCTTGTCGGCGATGACCAGCTTTGCAAGCGCCGCAGACCCCATCAAGGTCGGCGTATCGCTCTACGGCCTCAAGGCCGAGTTCATGCAGCTCTGGGCCGCTGCCGTCCAGGAAAGCCCGGCCGTCAAGAGCGGCAAGGTTCAGGTAACGGTCTTCGACGGCCGCTACGATCCGCTGGTCCAGCAGGAACAGTTCGCGACGATGATCAGCCAGAAGTATCAGGCGATCATCTTCGCTCCGATCGACGCCGATGCGGGCGCGACAGCCGTCAAGATGGCGCATGACGCCAAGATACCGGTCGTCGGCACGAATACCCGTGCCAACACCGATCTTCTGTCTTCCTATGTCGGCTCCGACGATACCCTGTCGGGCTACATGGAAGCCAAGGCCGTGCTCGACAAGATCGGCTGCAAGGGCAATGTCGTCGTCATCCAGGGTCCGATCGGCATCTCCGCCCAGATCCAGCGCAGCGAGGGCAACGACAAGGCGCTTGCCGAATGCCCGAACGTCAAGGTTCTGGAAACCAAGACCGCCAACTGGTCGCGCGCGGAAGCGCAGGCGCTGATGGAAAACTGGCTGACCCGCTATCCGGGCCAGATCGCCGGCGTCATCGGCCAGAACGATGAAATGGCTCTCGGCGCGATCGAAGCCATCAAGAGCCAGGGCCTGAACGTCAGCGACTTCGCGATTGCCGGCATCGACGGCATCACCGACGCGCTGCTCTCGGTCAAGGCCGGTGACATGACCTCCATCCTGCAGGACGCCCGTGCACAGGCGATGGGTTCGCTGGACGTCGCCGCCAAGCTCGCCGACCCGAGCTACACGCCGCAGTCGGATGTCTGGACTCAGTATCCGGACATGCCGTTCGCGGACGGCAAATCTGCCAACTACAACGTTCCGTGGACCCCGGTCACCGCACAGAACGTCGACTCCCTGCTGGCATTCCGCAACAAATAATGGACGAAATGGCCGGCCCGGCTCGTCCGGGCCGGCCATCCACAGAAGGTAGAGGCCATGATTGTTGTCTTTGGCTCCGTTGCCCTGGATCTCGTGACCAACGTCCCCCGTATCCCCGCGCCCGGTGAATCGCTTGCCTGTCCTGACTATGCGCTCGTGCCGGGCTCGAAGGGCGGCAACCAGGCTCTTGCAGCAGCCCGCTCCGGCGCGAAGGTGGTCCATGTGGCGACGGTCGGACGGGACGAGCACGCGGAACTGGCGACCGCATTGCTGAAGGCCGAAGGTGTCGACCTGTCACACCTGGCACGGTCGGACCGCGCGACCGGGTTGTGCCTCGTCACCGTTGCCGCCGACGGCGAGAATACGGTGATTGCCGCCGCCGGCGCCAACCTCGATACCCGCGTAACACAGCTTGATACGCTCGAATTCGGCCGGCAGGACACCCTCATCTTTCAGATGGAAGTGACGCTGTCGGAAAATTTCGCTGCCGTCGCACTGGCCCGTCGACGCGGCGCAAGAACACTGCTGAATGCCGCTCCGGCGCAGCGCGTTCCCGAGGAAACGCTGAGGGCGCTGGATATTCTCGTGGTCAACGAACATGAAGCGATGATCGTCGCGGAGGCGGTGGGGCTTTCCGTCAGCGAGCCGACCGAAGCGGCCGAGGCTCTGCATCGCACCTATGGGTGCAGCACGATCGTAACGCTAGGCCCCAAGGGAGCGCAGGCATGGCATGAAGGCGCCCTGCTGGACGTTTCCGCTCCAAGGATAGTTCCGGTGGATACGACCAGCGCCGGCGATAGTTTTGTCGGCGCATTCGCGGCCGCACTGGATGCCGGAAGCGATTTTCCGACCGCCCTCAGGCGTGGCGTCGTGGCGGGAAGCCTCGCCTGCACGCTGCCGGGCGCACAGACCTCCATTCCCCGGCTTGCCGATATCTTGTCTTTTTCAACCGATTTCTGATACCTCGGCATCGTCCCACTTCCCCGATGGATGCTGCCAGATGGCCAAAACAACCACAATAAGCGATTTGGATATCGATCAGTCGACCGAGATAGCAGCGCTCTATTACCTGCAGGAGGTGACGCAGGATGAGCTGGCGCGGCGATACAACATGTCCCGTTCGAGGGTCAGCAGGGTTCTGAAGCGCGCACGGGAAATGGGCATTGTCAGTATCCAGGTGCGCGCCAATCCCAATCTCGCATGGAAATTCGAAGCGGAGTTCCAGCGGCGTTTCGGCCTGACGAAGCTTCTGGTCGCCATCGACCAGCCGACCGAAGAGGCCCAACGCAACACGACCGGCGCGCTGGTGGCGGCATATCTCGATCAGATTTTGACCGATGGCATGACCGTGGCAGTCGGAATGGGGCGCAATGTAGCATCGATCACCGAGGCGCCAAGCTCGCCGATGCCCCGCAACGTCGTGTTTGCCCCCTCGATCGGCGGCTCGGTGCATGGCGCGGCTGCACTCAATCCCGACCACATCGCGCGCCGCCTGGAAGAGCGCTTCGGCGGACGCAGCAAGACGCTTTATGCACCGGCCATTGTGGCGACCCGAGAGTTGAAAGACGCGCTGCTGCGCAACGAAACGATCAAGGAAACGCTGGATTGCGCGCGGCGTGCCGATGTCGCTCTCGTCGGGCTTGGCGATCTCTCGGAAGACAGCAACCTCATCCGGATGGGACTTTTTACGCCGCAGGAACTCACGCAGGCCCGCGTTGCCGGCACCGTCGGCGACGTCATGGGCCATGACTTCATTTCAATCGACGGCCGCAGCCTCGGTGGCATGATCGAAGGCAGGGTCATCGGCCTGTCTCTGCAGGAGCTGCGCAGCATCAACAACGTGATTGCCATCGCTTCGGAAGCGACCAAGACGGCGATCATCCTCGGCGCCCTGCGCACCGGTGCGATCAATACATTGGCAACCTCGCTTGCCAATGCCGCTGCGGTGATCTCTCTCGACGATGCGACCAGAACCTGATCCCCTGCGACGGCCAAACCGCCCGCTCGCATGGCAGACACTGCAAAGGACAATGCGATGCGGCCGCTCTCTGATGCCCTCCTCCATAGCCAGGTCGAAACCTATGAGACCCATCTCGACGGGTTGATCGCCCCGGAAAGCCCGTTCTGGGATGCGGAGAGCGGCTGCATCTGGCTGGTCGACATGTCGCGCCCGGCTTTGATCCGCACGCATCCTGAAACCGGCGAGACACAGACCTGGAACATGCCCGAGACGATCGGCAGCTTCGCACTCTGCGAAGGCGGCGGGGCGATCGTGGCGCTCAGAAGCGGCGTGTACCTGCTTGATCTCGACGCCGACAGGCTGACCCCCTTCGCGACGCCCGAACCGGATAGGCCGGACAATCGGCTCAATGACGGCAAGGCCAGCCCCGAGGGCCGCTTCTGGGTCGGCAGCATGAACCTCTCCGATCCCCGCAGGCCGGACGCGGCGCTTTACCGTATCGATCCCGATGGGCGCTGCACCCGTATGCTCGATGGGCTGTATACGTCGAACGGCCTCGCATGGTCGGCCGACGGACGGCGGATGTTCCATTCGGACAGCCGTGGGCAAATCCTTCAGGTCTTCGACTACGACCCTGTCGACGGCAGTCTTTCGAACGGTCGCGTCATCGCCCGCCCAGGAGAAGGCGACGGGCGCCCTGATGGCGGAACTGTCGACGGGAATGGATACTACTGGAGCGCCGGCGCTTCCGCCGGGTGCCTCAACAGATTTTCAGATACCGGCCATCTGGCGGAGAAGATACAGCTTCCCGTATCGGCGCCCTCGATGATGTGTTTTGGAGGAAGCACGCTGGAGAGAGCGTTCGTTACATCTCTGTCGCAGGAGCAGGAAACAGGGCGATTGATATCCTTCGCGACGCGGGCCAGGGGATTGCAGGGGCATCGTTTCCGGCCCCTGCGCTAGCCTGTTTGGGGCGATTATTACCTCGCCTCATCGAGGCGATTGATCGCCTTGACGTTTTCCGCCGAAGGCCCGTTCGGATCGAAGTCGGAGGCCAGATATGCATCTGCAATCGCCTTGGCGAGTTCCGGGCCGATCACACGCGCACCCATGGTGATGATCTGCGCATTGTTGGACTTCGCGGCCCTCTCGGCGGAATAGGTATCGTGGGTCAGCGCCGCGCGAATACCGGATATCTTGTTGGCCGAAATCGACACGCCGATGCCGGTCCCGCAAAACAAGAAACCACGGTCGTATTCACCGTCGGCGATCTTCTGGGCAACTTTCTTCGATACGTCGGCATAGAAGCCCGGCTCGCTGAGATCGGTAACGGCAACATCCGCTCTTCCAGCCAGATGTGCCGCAATAACATCCAGAAGCGGCTTTCCAGCGCCATCCGCGCCGATTGCAATCCTTATCAAAGCTTCCTCCATCTTCTCCGGTTTTGGTTTCATCGCATTCGTACCGGAGCCATCGTCCGCCATTATTTTACATTTGTCGACATAAAATCGAATAATGTAAGATTGAGGGCGATCAGCGCATAAATGAAAATCGCCGGCCCAGCCTGTAGCCGGACCGACGAGATCATGAGTTGGCTGGTAGCAGGCTTAAGCGTAAGGCATGAGCGCGACCGGCGACTTGCCCGAATAATTCGCGTAAACCGTCTTCTTGCGCAGGAAGGCTTCCAAACCGTGGATGCCATCATCGCCGCCGAGACCGCTGTTCCGATAGCCGTTATGGAAGCCTTGCAACGATTCCGGCCCGACGCGATTGATATAGACTTCACCGAAATTTACGTCGTTGACCGCACGCATGATTTTCGAGAAGTCGTTCGTGAAGAGATAGGCCGACAACCCATAGCGGCTGTCGTTGGCGACGCTGAGAGCTTCCTCGAAATCGCCAATCTTCATGATCGGAACGACGGGGCCGAAAATCTCGTCCTGCATGATGGACATCTTCGGCTCGACGCCCGTCAGCACGGTCGGCGTCATCCAGTAGCCGCCGGCAACCGGCGGGGTTTCCGGCCGCCCGCCTTTCAGAACGGCCTCGGCGCCGGCGCCGATTGCCGCTTCAACGATCCGCTCGACCTTCTCAAGCTCGCGATGCGAGACCTTCGGCCCCAGATCGGTCGTCTCGAAAAGCGGGTCGCCCAGACGCAGCGCGCGGCTTGCCGCAACGAACTTCTCCACGAACTCTTCGTAGACGCGTTCATGCACCAATGTGCGCTCGTTGCAGATGCAGACCTGACCGCAATTCATGTAACGGGACGTGACCGCCGAGCGCACCGCCAGATCGATATCGCTGTCGTCCATCACGATGAACGGGGCCTTGCCCCCCAGTTCGAGCGACACCGGCACGAGGTTGGCTGCCGCCGTCGACATGATCCGCTTACCGGTCGGCACGCTGCCGGTCATCGTGATGAGATTGACGTCGGGATGGGAAGTCAGGGCCTCGCCGATGTCCACGCCTCCGCCCGTCACGATGTTGACGACACCGGCAGGAACGCCGGCCTCGACGAAAAGGCGCGCCATATAGAGCGCGGAAAGCGGCGTTTCCTCATGCGGTTTCAGAACGATCGTGTTGCCGGCGATCATCGATGGCGCAACCTTGCGGCTGACGAGCGCGGCCGGATAATTCCACGGAATGATCGCCGCGACGACGCCCACCGGCACGCGCTGGATCCATATCTGTTCTCCGGGCGCGTCCGAAGGCAGGATTTCGCCCTGAATGCGACGTGCGAATTCGGCATAGTAGGAGAAGAACCCTGCCGCACCGCCGATCTCGCCGCACGCTTCCATGATGGGCTTGCCCTGTTCCTGCACGACGATGCGGGCAAGTTCCTCGGCATTCTGGGTGATCAGCGTCGCGATCCGCTGCATGATCGCCGCACGTTCGAGCGGAGACTTCGCCGCCCATGCGGGCTGGGCCTTGCGCGCAGCCGCCAGCGCGTCGTTTGCCTGTTCCCGGCTGGCTTCGCCGACGACCGCAAACACCTTGCCGTTGGTCGGGTTGATGACTTCACGCGAGCCGCCCTTGCCGCTCACCCACTTGCCGTCGATCAACATCGGATTTTCTTGTGTCATATTCATCTCCCGGATCAGGTCAGGTTCATGCGACGGCAGCGGTCGACGCCGCCGGCTTCGCCAGTTTCAGTGCATAGTCGATGGCTTCGATCAGGCTGCTCGCCTGAGCCTTGCCGGTGCCCGCGATGTCGAAGGCCGTACCGTGATCCACCGACGTCCGGATGATCGGCAGGCCAAGCGTAACATTGACGCCGCTCAGCGCCGTCCATTGGCCCGTTGCAGTATCGACGCCGAAGCCGAGCAACTTCACCGGAATATGACCCTGATCGTGATACATGGCGACGACGGCGTCGTACTGGCCGGCGCGGAGCTTGACGAAGACCGTGTCGCCCGGAACGGGTCCCTCGACCTTGAAACCGCGCGCCTGATAGCTCTCGACGAGGGGGGCGGTAATATCGATGTCGTGCCGCCCGAAGATGCCGCCTTCGCCGGCGTGCGGATTGAGTGCCGCGACCGCAATTCGCGGATTCTCGATCCCGAGTTCCCTCAACGTCTGGTGGGTCAGGTCGATGACGCGGCTCATGCGCTGCGGCGTGGCCTTCTTCGGAACCTCTTCGAGCGCGCAATGCGTCGACACATGGCTGACGCGGAAATTCTCGTGCGCCAGCATCATGACGCTGTCACGAACGCCCGTCATATCCGCGAGCATTTCCGTATGTCCCGCATATTCATGCCCGGCCAGATGAAGCGCTTCCTTGCTAAGCGGTGCGGTGACGATCGCGGTGATCGTGCCGGCAAGGGCCTGCTCGACGGCGATGCGGATCGCTTCGAAGGCCTGCTGGCCGGCCTCCGGCGAAACCTGTCCGATTTCGATCGGAACGCGGATCGGGCTAGTCGGCAAGATCGCTGCTGCGGGAGCGGAATGGATTTGATCGACCGTAATTGCGGGCGGGACCGGCAAGCCCAAGCGCCGCGCCGTATCTTGCAAGATACCGACATCGCCAACGATCAGCAGCCTGAGGTCGCCTTTCGCCAATCGGTCGTGAAAGGCGTGCACGGCCTTGATCGAAATCTCCGGCCCGATCCCCGCGGGGTCGCCGACCGTAATGGCTATGGTTTTCGTATCCATTGCTATACTCTCACTTGATTATCAGGATTTTCGATCGGTCTATCGTCAGGAAAACTGCAGCAATCAGCACGGCGCCCTTGATGATGTTCTGCAAGTAGGGGTCCATACCGATCATGTTCATTCCATTGGACAGGATCGCGATGATCATGACGCCGAGCACCGTTCCGCGAATGCGCCCGATTCCGCCCGTCAGCGGCGTGCCGCCGACAACGACCGCCGCGATGACGTCGAGTTCGAGGCCCTGCGCGAGCTGCGCCGTTGCCGCCATGGTGCGCGATGCCTGAAGCAATCCGGCAAGTCCGCACAACGTGCCGCAGAGGACGAAAACACCGAGCTTCACCTTGTTGACCGGTATGCCGCTCAAAAGCGCAACGCGCTCTCCGCCGCCGACGGCCCGCACTTCGCGCCCGAAGACCGTATGATTGAACACGACCGCGACAATGATCAACGTCACGAGCGCGATCAGAACGGCGTGGGGGATGCCCCAGCTACGCGACGCATATGCAAACAGGAAGTCGGGGTTGGAAATCGAGACTGGGGCGCCCTTCGTAAAGAGAAGAACGATGCCTCGATAGACCACGAGCGTTCCGAGCGTGACGATGAAGGACGGTATCTTGCCGTAGGCGAACAGGATGCCGTTCACGAAACCACATCCAAAGCCGACGATGAGCGCCGGAACGATGGCGAAGGCGCCCATCTGCGCCGAGGCAGCCGCAGTTGCCAGCGCGCTGAGCGCGACGGTGGAGCCGACGGACAGGTCGATCGAACCATTGACGATGACAAATGTCATCGCAAGGGCGGCCACCATGAGAACCGCGCTCTGCTGCAAGACGATCAGGCCGTTATTTACAGTCAGAAAGCGATCCGACAGCAGCGAAAAGACGATGCAAAGCCCGGCAAGCAGCAAGATGGGAAAGACATCCCGGATGCGGTATCCGCCGCCAGCCTTGGGCTCGGCATGTGCCGCCGGCGCCGAATTTACTACATCATCCATTTGACAACCTCCTCCTCCGAGGGTCGCGCATCAAGGGCGAACTGATGAGAAATCGCTCCCCGGCGCGTAATGACGATCTTGTCCGAGACGCCGATCAATTCGGCGAGATCCTCGGTCACCATGAGTATGGTCATTCCTTCATCGGCAAGCTGGCGCATCAGGCGATAGATTTCAGCTTTTGCACCAATGTCCACGCCGCGTGTGGGATTGTTGAGAAGCAACATCCGGGGCTGCGTCGCCAGGCACTTTCCAAGAACGACTTTCTGCATGTTCCCGCCGCTGAGCGACGACGTCATCGCCGTGGGGCCAGCCGTCTTGATGCGAAGTTTTCGGATCATCTCGTCCGACGTCTTCCGGCTGGCATCTCTATCGACGAAGCCGCCTGATTTCCTCGGTCGCGCCGCCATCGTCAGGTTTTCATCGATCGGAAATTCCGCGATCAGGCCTTCGCCGGTCCGGTCGCCGGGGACATAGGCAAATCCCCGGCGCCACGCCGCCTCCGGGTTCGTCGGGGTATAAGACTTGCCTGCGAACTCCAGACACCCGCCCGACATCGCATCGGTGCCCATGATGACCTGAAGCATCGCATCGCCGCCGGAACCCTTCAGCCCCCCGATGCCGACAATCGTCCCTGCCGGGACATCGAGCGAGACGGGACCAAGGCCGGTGCGCGTCGTGACCGAGTCAAGACGCAGGGCGACGGACCGCTCCTCGGCTTTTTTGCGGGCCGGCGGATATATGCCGCCGTCGAACTCCCGCCCGACCATCAGGGCATGCAGCTTCGTGTCCGTCATGCCTGCTGCCGGATAGCTGCCGACGAGGGCGCCATCCTTCAGGACGATCAGACGGTCGGAAATTTCGAAGACTTCGTTGAGATGGTGCGAGACGAAGGCGATGCCGTGCCCCTGTTCACGCAGGCTTCTGATGACGGCAAGAAGCTGGCGCGCTTCGCGATTGTTGAGGAATGCGGTCGATTCATCGAAAAAGACGAAGCGCGGATTGGATGCGAGTGCGCGCGCCACTTCAATCGTCTTCAACTGCCCCAGGTCCAGATTGTTGATGTCCTGAAGCACGTTGAGCCCGGTGTTCAGCCGGTCGAGGATGGCCTGGGCATCGCCTTGCAGGCGCTTCCATTCGATCAGGCCGAACCTGCGATAGTGACGCAGCCGCCCCAGCATCACATTCTCGGCGATGCTGAGCGATTTGTTGATGTTGAGTTCCTGAAAGACGAGGGCGACGCCTGCCGCCTCCGCCTCGTTGAGCGTGCGCGGCGCATAGGAAGCGCCTTCCAGCGTCACGGTTCCATCGTCCCACGGAAACACCGCGGCGAGCGCCTTGAGGAGCGTCGACTTTCCGGCGCCGTTCTCGCCGACAAGCGAAACCACCTCACCGCGACCGAAATCGGCCGAGACGCCCTTGAGCGCGTGCGAGGCGCCGAAACTTTTTGAAATATTGCGAGCAGACAGCATGAATGCCTCCAACCAGTCGGCAGGGCGAAACTTTGGGGAAGGGCAAGCCCTTCCCCAAAGATCGTTACTTGCTGTACTTCATTTCGAAGACGGCGCTCTGCGCATCCTTGTTGTAGGTGAGCGAATGTGCCTTGAAGTCATAGGCGGGCACGCCGCCGGGGAAATCGGACTTGAACTGCGCGACGCGATCCTGCGTGAGCGGTAGCAGGCCGAGCTTGATGTTCGCCTTGTCGGCGGAAATCTTGTGATTGTTGAGATAGTCGTACATCGTCACAAGCGCGAAGCCGCCCTGAAGCCAATGTCCGCCGATATCGAACAGCAGCTTGCCCTGCTCCACGGCATCCACATTTTCAGGATTCAGGTCCATGCCGACGACAATGATATCCTTGCCCGGAACCTTGCCGGCATTGGTGATCGCCGCCATGACGCCCGTCGCGGTGCCGCCGTTGGCCGCCCAAACGCCCTGAACCTTCGGATTGCCCTGCCACAGGCTCTCGAACACGGTCTGCGAGGTATCGCGAACGAAATTTCCGTCCACTTCACCGACGACGACGACGTCCGGATGAGCGTCGAGCGCATCCTGCAAACCGGCCCGGCGGTCGATGGCAACCGAGGTGCCGGCCGTGCCGTTGACGACCGCGATATACTTCTTGCCATCGTCCGCGGGCTTCAATGCCGCGAAGAGAGCTTCACCCATCTGCTTGCCCGCATCACGGTCGCTTGGGCCGATAAAGGCTACGTAGTTGGGGAACTGTTCGGATTGCGGCGCGAAATCAGCATAGGTATCCGTCAGGATAACGGGGGTATTATTCTGTGCGGCCATGGTCAGGCCGGGAACGGCAGTCGCCCAGTATGGCGTGAAGATGATGCCGTCCGCGCCCTGTGCCGTCAGGTCTTCAAGGCTCTTGATCATCTGATCGGGCTTGTTGTCGGCATTGAGAACGACGAGATCGACACCGAGCTCATCAGCACCCTTCTTCATGAAATCCACATAGGAATTCCAGAATTGCGCATCGAGCGTCGGCACGACGACGCCGATCTTGGGCTTGTCGGCTGCGTAAGCCGACGCGGCAAACGTTGCTGCAGCCACCATTGCGGCACCCGCAATTGACCTGAGAGAGATTCGCATTTCATTCCTCCAAGTACGAAATTTTGACAGAATCTGGCGCGTCCGCGCAAATTCACTCCACCCTAACGCGTCAAAACCTATCAAACTTTCATATGATGACAAGCCGATTTTGGTGCAATTTAGATAAGACTTGGAATCTTTTGGTAAGTTCTTGACGAAAAGCCGTTTCAATTCCTACCATCGCACCAGACTGGGAGGAGTCACCCACATGTTTCCCGCCAAACGACGCGCCCGCATCATCGAACTGCTTCGCTCCGAACACGCAGCCTCCTTGCGAGAGATGGCCGGTGCGTTGCAAATATCGTTGTCGACAGTGCGCCGGGACGTGGATTATCTCTGCGATGCGGGTCTTCTGCAGCGTACGCATGGCGGGGCAATGCTGGACCCTGCGGCCCTGACGATGGTCGAGCCGGCGCCCGAAATTGCCTCCGCCATGGCAAGCGCCGAAAAGCAGGCGATCGGCGAGCGGGCGGCCGCGATGATCCTGCCCGGCCAAACCGTTCTTTTCGACAGCGGCACCACGACGGCTGCGGCGGCGATGGCGGCAAGGGATCGGAACGTGCCGTTTACCGTGGTCACCAACGATCTGATGATCGGCTCGGTTCTGGCGGGTAATGCGGCGATCCACACGACGGTTACCGGCGGTTACGTTCGCCCCGGCTCGCCGACCCTTCTCGGTGCGGGCGCGATGCAGATGCTTTCGCGGCTGCGTGCCGACATCGCCTTCATCGGCACGCATGCCGTGACCGCCGATTCGCTTTCCGACACATCGGTTGAACTGGCGGAGATCAAAAGAACGATCCTGCACGCCGCCGACCGCGTGGTGCTGCTGGCCGACAGCAGCAAGTTCTTCACGACGTCGTTTTGCACGTTCGGGCAGCTCGCCGATGTGGATCTCGTCATCACCGACGACAGGCTGGCGCCGGAACACGCCGCAACCATTCGCACGCTTGGCGTCGCGCTCGACGTGGTGGATGTGTCCTTGCCCGCGGCAAAGGGCGTCGCATGAGCGCCCTTCGCCTGATCGCGGACGATCTGACCGGCGCGCTGGACAGCGGCTGCGCCTTTGCCAGTCCGGCAGAGCCCGTCAACGTCGGATTGCCGGGCAGACCTCTGCCCGCAGGCCGTCGCGTGGCGATGAGCACGGAAACGCGCGACATGAGCGAACAGGACGCAGTCCGCGCCGCTATCGACGCGGTTCGTGCGATGCGGACCTGCGAGCCGGACACACTGTGGTTCAAGAAGATCGACAGCGTCATGCGCGGGCATCCGTTCGCCGAGACGAAGGCGACGTTCGAAGCGGGCCGGTTTTCCCGCTGCGTCTTCGCGCCGGCCTATCCGGCCATGGGGCGCATCACGGTGAACGCAACGCAATACGTCGCCGGCAAGTCCGTTGGTCCGCCGTTCCGGGACGCATTTTCGCAGGTCGGCCTGAGCGTCGGTGCCGCGCTCTCGTTCATCGATGCGGATAGTCAGGAGGTGCTGCGCGAGCGGGTCGAGCACATACCCGATCCTCTCAACCGAACGCTGTGGGTGGGCGCGGGAGGCTTGGCGGCCGCTCTGGCGCCTGTGCGATCGATGATATCTTTCCCGCCTGTTCGCGGGATCGTGGTTGGAACCAGTCATCCATCGACGAAACATCAGGTCGAAAGCGCCCTCTCCACAGGCAATGTCCATAGCCATACCCCGGCCGGGCAGTCGAAGGACAGCGATCGGGTCTGGTTGCTGTCTCCCGGCATATCGTCCGCGAATGCAGACGAGACGACGAGCATTCTGCACCGGGATGTTCCGTTGATCGAAATGTCGGCTCCGGATGTGACATCGATCATAGTAACCGGCGGAGAAACGCTCGCAACCGTCCTCGACATTGTAGGCGCTGACTTTCTGGAATGCATGGGCGAAGCGACAACCGGCGTTCCGGTCGCACGCGTCAAAGGGGGCAGATGGAATGGCGTGACATTGCTTTCCAAATCCGGAGGCTTCGGGGATGCAGGGCTTTTCGCGCGGTTGATTGCCCGATCGAGGTAGTTGCCGGTTGGCCGCGACTCTATCGCGACCAACACCATGGCGAGCGGGGCAGCCAAGCTCTTCGCCGCCCGCTCAATCCATGGTCGGTTTTGCATCGCCGATTTCTTCATGGTTCCAGAACGGCACTCTCATCAAACTGGGACCATCCCCAGCGGCTGTTGAACATTCGTACCTCATCCAGAAGCGCGGCGTCGAAATCGGGACGATAGTCCTCGGCGTCAAGGACAGCCTCCAAAATCACCGATCCGAGCGCCAGCGGCTTGATGAGGCCGATCGGCGAACATTTGTCGATCGAGTCATCCGGAGTGTGATTATAATTTAGATAACTTTGCTGAATATTGACCGACGGGATGCCCGCGGCTCCAAAATTCGTAAAGTCCGTAAAACCGGGTCCGTGCCTCAGAAGGGGTGAGATGCCTGTTCGAGCAATTGCGGCGTCCATGAATTCGATCCAGCCCTGCCCACCCAATATATCGACTTGATCGTCGCCTATGGTCATCCCGATGCAATCATAATTTATCATCGCGACAACCTTGGAACCGCTTCTCCGCAACGACGAGAGATAAGCTTCGCTTCCATGCATTCCGGTCTCATGCGAGCCCCAACTGCAAAAATGTATGGTGCGCTTCGGTTTCCCCCTGGCAGCGAACACACGGGCCAATTCGAGGACGACGGCACAACCGCCGGCATTGTCGGTGGCGCCGGGGCTTCCCGGAACCGTGTCATGATGAGCCGAGACAACCACGACTTCATCGGCTGCTTCACCTTCGAGAATTCCAATCACGTTTTCGGATTGCCCGTCCGCGCTGCTGCCATCGAGCTGCAGGGATATCCGAGCTGGACCATTTGCCACCAATGCGGTCATGTCGCTGTGAGCGACGACAAAGCAGGGCGGTGCCGATACTCTGCCGCAGTCCTTGAAATTATAAAATACGACGGGAACGCCATGATGTCCGGGGGAGGCCGTAAAAATCACGGCGCCCGGCTCGAACTCGCGCAACCGCTCAAAGAGCGCCGTGTCGGGATAGTCCTGATAGACATCGCGAGCGATCAGCAGAGCTTTCCCATGCAGGACGCCGGCCCGCTTCAAGTCAAACTCGGTTGCCCTCTCGACGTAGACGGTCTCCAGTTCCCGTGCTTGTGTCATGCCCGATCCCGTGAACGAAACACCGGTACAGGCAATGGAACGGCCATTCGCGTCAATCACCGCGGCTTTCTGCTCCCAGACACGAATTGGAAAAGGGCGAATTTCGGCCTTGAGGCCATAGTCTTCGAATTTGCCGACAAGGAAACGACCGGCGGCGCGTTCAGCCGGGGAGCCGGCCACTCTCGGCCCGATGGCGGTGAGCGCCACGATGTGTTCAAAACCGACGTTCTCATCCAACACGATGAATTTCCTCCTACCAGATTCAAATATGAAGCAAGGCGCGCCTGCCTGAGCCCCCGCCGGGGTTCCGATCGTCACGGGTTGATCGGTGGTGTGCGGAAGCCACCTTGTGAACTACCGACCATCGCGACGGCCGGCCGTGAAGCGGTCGAGGACATTCCTGACGACCTGGCAAACCTGCGGGTCGCGAACAGACAGGGCATATGGCCATTCGGTGCTGCCGCCATTGAAGACCTCGCCTCGGCCTCGTGCAAATGTCGCGATCATTCCGGCGCCATACATGCCGCCCTCATGAAGATAGGCGGGAAGATCCTCGCCCAGCGCTTCATAGAGGTCCGTCGTTTCCGCCTCCGGCGAGCCCAGTGCCACCGAATTGCCGAAACGGTTTTCTTCGCCTCGAACCGCGGGGCATATCGCCAATATTTCCAAGCTATCGGGAGCGCCGTCTTCGAAGGTCGGGAACGGCAGGCCGCGTCGGAACGTAAATTCAACGCCATCGACTTCGAAGGCGGCAAGGCAAGTCGGAGCCGCTCCAAGCAGATCTCCATAATAAAGGTCGGTCCCGGCGAAAGCCCAATGCTGCGGGCGATAGACCGTGAAACCGCCCGAACTGCGGGGCGCGGCCACACCGTAGCGCGTAAGGATACCGCCAAGCCCGCTAAGGCCCATTGTCGACGCACCGGGACGGCCGACCGAAATTGCTTCCCAAACGGTGGTGGCGAGTTGCGGCTTCTCCTTCGCCAGGGGGTCTAGTTCGGGAAGGCGGTAGCAGTATTGCTGCGTTCCGTCATCGCTGAGGCGAACCTGCCAAAGGTAGTTGCCTGCGAACCTGGCAAGCCCGCCTCCCCTGTCAACGAAGGCGTCGATATTGTCGCGCATCGTCCACGTCCAGTATTCATCGTGGCCAACGATGACCGCGCAATCGTAAGCATCCAGGCAACCGGGATCGTTGTGAAGATCATGCTGCGTGAGATAATCGATACGATAGCCTTCCTCTTCCGCCCAAACGGCAAACAACCGGTCATAGACAGCCCATCCGGCGTCGGCATAGTGGCGGCAGTAATCATTTAGCCGAGCCCATTCGTAGGCCGGATAGCGAGGAATTCCCCCGATCGGGAGCGAGTGGTGATTGGCTTCACGAGGCGCCCCCTCCGGCTTTCGCAACATTCCGCGACCTATCGGCCGCTGCGTCGATACGATCGCGGTTGCGATATCGGCTCGCGGGTCGTTCCCGAGGCCACGATAAAGATTGGCGCCGCCCCAGTCGTTATAGGCAAGGAGCGTGCTTGTCGGCAGGATCAGCGCGATCCGATTCTGCCGCCCCTCCGGCGCCTTAATCACGAAGAAATGTTCGCGTTCCCAGACTTCACCGGATTTTGTCGTCGCGGATAGCTGGACCAGATGAAAACCTGGGGCTGCGCCGGCTGGAATCTCCCATGTTTGAGCGACCGGCCAGTCGCATCCCACCGCGTATGCCTCGTCGGAAGTCGGTGCGTTCCGGACGTCGGTGATTGAAAACACAGCCACCGTTTCCGGATGCAGGCCATCGCGGATAACGTCAAGGCGCACGCTCGGCAGGGTGCCGCTGATATGGAAATTCACCGTCTCGCCGGGAAAGTAGGAAAACTTGTCGCTGTAGACCCACGCCTCCTCGGCGTCGGGTTTCTTTGACGGACGCTCCGCCGGCCAGTCCTTGGCGGACCACGCGAAAGCGGGTTTCAGGGGTTTTTCACTGGCGTTCATGAAGGTTCCTCGGCGTCGGCCGCCGTTGTCAATCCGCGTCGTTTCCAACGCGCCCCAATTGCATGCGCTGCCGATCACGGCAATCGCCACGAGAGAGTTGCAATAGCTTCTTTCGGAATCGTGTGCGGAATGGCCTGCGGAACCTCGCTTCCCGGCGCATCGAACGCCATGCGCCGGGGAACCGTCTTCGTTTCGCCGATCCTGATCCTGTCTCGATCGAAAAGGAGGGCTAGCCGCTATTCACTGTGACCTATTCCCTTCCATGCGGCAGGATTGCTTTCGCGAAGCCATCGCGCCCGGAGCACACCTCCGATGAAGGCAATGACAAGCGGAAGATTGATGAGAACGTTTCCGGTCGCGCCGAGGCTGGTCAGCAGGTCCATTTTCGCGCAGATCAACCAGAACACGCCGATGAGTGCCGCAGAGGATAGAACAGGCGCTATGAGCCGGCGCCACAGGTTTTCGCCGCGATGGTCTTTCGCGAAAAAGGTGATTACCGCGAGTGACGTCAGAATCTGAAGGAACATGATACCGACCAGGGTCGGCGTGTTCGTCCAGTTCACGATTTCCACATAAGGGTCCAGATCCGTCCGCGAAAAGGCCACGAGCGCCCCGACGACGATGACCGATTGAACGATGACGGCTACGCTTGGACTTGCCGTTTCGCTCCCCGTGGTGGCCAGACGGGAGGGCAGGAGTCCGTCTCGCCCGAGAGAGAACAGATATCGAGCGCCCGCATTGTGAAGAGCAAGGACGCCGGCGATGAAGCTCGTCACGATCAGCACTTCCATGACATGGGTCATGAAGGCGCCCGCATATTCCGTGTTGATGCGGAAGACCAGCGCGTCAGGGTCGTTGGCCAGGGCATCCGCGAGTTTGGACGGCCCGATTCCCATGAGGATGACCCACGACACGAAAGTGTAGATGACGGCCAGCAGCGCCACCGCGATATACGTCGCGCGGGGAACGGTTCGGGCCGGGTCGGACACTTCCTCGCTGTAGACGGCCGTCTGCTCGAAGCCGAGATAGACGACGAAAGTGATGATGAACAGCGGCCCCAGCGTCGACCATGACCAGTTTGCCGGTGAGAAACCACTGAACGAATAGCCGTCCGGCGGGCCTTTGAGAAAAATCGCCGCCGTCAAGACCAAAAGGATGGATATCTCGCCAATCAGCAGGACCGCCAGCAGCCGGGCGCCGGCCTCGACCCGCCGATAGGCGACGATCGAAACCAGAACACCGATCACCACGGCTGAAACTCCCCATGGAATTTGGATGCCCGTGAAGTCGGATATCGTTGTCGAAGCAAACAGGCCCGCGGCGGCCCCGAAGCCGATCTCTCCGAGAGTATATGCGACATAGGCAGTCAGCGCCGCCCCTGCGCCGATCGATGGTCCCAGTCCTTGCGAAATATATGCATAGAAGGCGCCGGCGTTGCGCACATGGCGGCTCATGGCGGTGAATCCCACGGCAAAAAGCGCGTAGACCACCCCCGCCAACAAATAGCCTGACGGCGTGATTTCGCCTCCTATCCTGTAGGCATAGGGCCCAAAGCCAGCCAGTACCGTCAACGGCGCCGCTGCCGCGACAACAAAGAACACCAGATGACGCGCATGAACCGCGCCGGATCGCAGTTGTCCCGATTTTTCGTCAGCGCCGGTAGAGCTGCCAACAAAGTCTCCTACCATGGAAAGTTCCCCCCATTCCTCTAGATGCCTACCGATCGGTAGACGCGTATCAGATATTCAGAATGAGGTAAAGATGGTTGCCTATCGATCGGTAGAGAGATATCATTCAGCTATGTTTACCGAGCCCGATATTCGTTTGAGCCCCCTGGGTCCACTTTGTGAACTGGTCCCCGAAAGCACCCCCGACCTGATACTTCGGGCTGCAGGAAGCCTCTTCGCGACAAAAGGGTTCCACGGTACGGCGACCCGCGAGATCGCCGAGGCGATAGGAATCCGGAAGCCGTCGCTCTTCCATCATTTTCCATCCAAGATTGCGATGGCACAGCATCTGTTCGAATATGACCGACTTCGGTCCCCCCATCTTTTAGGACGGATGGAGCTTCCTCTCGAAAGGCCAGCCGTTCGACTGTATCAATCGCTGAGACGTGAAGTCATGGTTGAAGCGACGAGCAGATACGAACTTCGCGGCTTGTATCTGAGCGACCTGCTCGACGAGCCGGAGTTCGCCTTCTGGAAGACGGAGTATGAAAGGGCTGCGGCTCTTGAAAGGGAGGTGATCATCGAGGGAATAAGACAAGGTGAGTTCATCGACGAACAGGTGGTCCTCGTGGGCCAGCTTTTTGACGCAATGCTCAACTGGGTCGTTCGCCTTCGAAAAAAGACGCCTTGCCGGATCGATGCCGATTCTGTCGCTTCACTGCTTTTGAGATGCATTCTTGCGCGGCCTGAAGACATCGTCGAAATCCGCGCTTCCGCGGATCGAGCTCTCGCTTCGGTGGAACCGCCAGGCGATGCACCCGATCCGATAGGCTCCGACGCTGCGTGACGACCATCTCCATCCCACGGTTCGGGAACCAGAGCCGTGATGACGAAAGCATCATCACGGCCATGACCGGCATCACACGGCGTCATCGCTGGAATACGTAACGCAGGCGTTGCAAATCGTCATCGATACTGACACAGCGGACAGGCCGGTGTCCGGAACTCGGGCGAGGTCGGTGTCGAGAATGACGATGTCAGCCAGATAACCCGGCGCGAGCTTGCCCTTCTGGCCCTCCTTGAATTCCACCCAGGCACCCGCCCGCGTATAGGCGTGGAGCGCCTGATCGACGGTTACCGACTGATCCTTGCCGCCTTCACGCCACGGCGTCCGGGTAACGGCTGCCTGAATGCTGGCCATCGGCGCAAGCCGCGCGACCGGCCAGTCGGACGAAAACACCAGGGGCACGCCGGCTTCGAGAAGCTCGCGGGTGCGGAAGGCGATATCCTGACGCTCGATGCCGATGCGCGGCAGATAGGTTTCCGCCGGAAAATCCATCGCCGCAGGCGGATGCGCCGGCTGCATCGAAGCGACGACGCCGAGCGAGCCGAAGCGCGGGAAATCGCTCTCCTGCAGCAGCTCGATATGCTCGATGCGGTGGCGGGAATCGCGGATGCCGTTGTTGTCGCGTGCCGCCTCGTAGGCATTGAGCACCTGCCGGACCGCGCCGTCGCCGATCGCATGCACGGCAACCTGCAGCCCCAGCGCATCGGCAAGGCCGATCGCCTCGTTCAGTTCGTCGTCGGAGAAGAGCGGCGTACCGTTGCCGGGCGCATCGGCATAGCCGTCGACGAGCACCGCCGTTCCCGATTCCACGACGCCGTCGGCAAAGATCTTGACGAAATCGGACGTGACGAAATCGCTCTGGAATTCCTCGCGCCAGTCGGCGGCGGCGCAGATGTCCTCGACCGGCGTACCCGGATTGAGGAGATAGGGCACGCGCACCCGCACCGGCAGCTCGCCGTTCGCCTGCAGCTCTCTCAGCATGTCGAGCTGATAGTAGTTGCCGTCCATGTTCTGGATCGAGGTGATGCCGTTTTCAGCGCAATAGGCAAGGCCCTTGCGCAGCGCCGCCATATCCTCGGCGCGCTCTTCGGCGGTAATGCCGCTTTCCTCCGCGCTGGTGACGGACCCGAGGATATCCCGGCCGCCGGACGGCGAAAGCGCATAGACCAGGTTCATGGCGGGCGCTTCCCGCAATTCCCCGGTCGCAAGACCATCCGCGCCCACGACGACCTCACTGCCGGAGCGTAACTCGGCACCCCGCTCGATGCCGGCGAGCTTCAGCGCCGCCGTATTTGCCCAGGCCGTGTGATGATCCGCGGACGAAATGAAGACCGGAAGATCCGGGCAGGCCGCGTCAAGGTCCTCGCGCAGCGGCATCCGCTCGTCGCAGATGAAGTTGTAGGGCGCCGAATGCCCGACGATGAAGCCGAGGCCCGGATTTTGCGCCCGCCAGTCGGCAATGCGCGCCGCCAGCTCCCCGACGCCCTTGACGGTGGCGATGGACAGCTGCTGCAGCGAAATGCTGCCGCCGAAAATATGCAGGTGCGCTTCATTGAAGCCGGGCAGCACGGTCGCGCCCTTGGCATCGACCACCTTCGTTTCCGGCCCTTCCAGCAGCGCGCATTCGGCATCCGAGCCGACGCGGATGATGCGGTTGCCGAGGACAGCCAGGCTCTGCGCGGCCGGACGGGCCTCGTCCATGGTGCGGATGGCTCCGTTGCGGATGATCAGGTCGGCGGTGACAGTCATGGGCTCCTCCCGGTTATGTGGCCGTTCGATAAGGTTCAGGACAGGGGAAAGCCGAGCTTGCCCACGAATTTGAGCCAGAGGTTGCGCCAGCCGCCCTTGCTGTCGGCGGTATCGAGCGCATACATCGTCATCCGCGCGCCGAGATACCGGAACGGCTCGGGGGGAATGGCGCCGGGCATGGTGCGGGCGAAATCGCATTCGAGTTCCGGGCGCGTGGCGCCATTCAGCTTTGCCAGCCCGATATCGGCGCCGAAGCGGCTCGCCGAGACACCGAAGCCGGAATAGCCGCCGGCATAGACCACCTTGCCGCCATGATAGGTCTGGAAATGCACCGCCATGCGCGTCGTCAGCGCGATCGGCCCGCTCCAGGCATGGGTGAAGCCGACATCGTCGAGCTGCGGAAAGGTGCGGAAGAAGGCGTCCGCCAGCCGCTTGTAGGGCGCGGGCGTGCGGTCGAGACGCGGATCGCGCGGCCCGCCGTAAAAATAGCCGAGCCGGCCGCCGAACAGGATGCGGTTGTCCCTGGTCAGCCGCATGTAGTTGAGCTGGGTACGGGTGTCGTAAACCCCCTGACGATTGCGCCAGCCGATGCGGTCCATCTGCTCGTCGCTCAACGGTTCCGTCATCAGGATGCGGTCGCGCACCATCGCCACGCGCTTCTTGATATGGTCGTGGCCGGCCGCAAAGGCATTGGTCGCAAGCAGCACCTTGCGCGCCCTGACCGCGCCGTCGCGGGTCGTGGCAACGACGGTGCCGCCCTCGTCGCTGATATCGCGCAGCGGCGTATGTTCGTGGATGCGCACGCCAAGCGACAACGCCGCCCGCTTCAACCCCCAGGCAAGCCGCGCCGGATGCAAGGTGCCGCTATTCTTCTTCGCCCAGAGGCTGCCTTCGAACAAGGGGGACGCCAGTTGGCCGCGTGTCTCTTCCGCATTCATCAGCACGACGTCATGGCCGTGGCGCTCATGCAGTTCGTATTCCTCGCGCAGCACCGGCAGGTTTTCCCTGCCGACCGCGACCGTCAATTCGCCGTTCCACTCCGCATCGCAGTCGATGCCGTGCCGGTCGAGCGTGCCGAGGAAGCCGGCGATATTCGCCTGCCCCAGCGCTTCGAGTATGGCGATGTCCTTGGGAAACACCCGGACGGCATTGTGCAGGCCGTGCATGACGGACGTGGACACGATCGCGCCGGGACGGCCGGATGCGCCGCAGGCGATATTCTCCGCCTCGATCAGAACCACGTCCTTCGACGGGCTTGCTTCCTTGGCAAGGATCGCCGCCCAGAGCCCGGTGAAACCGCCGCCGACGATCAGGAGGTCCGCTTCCGTGCGGCCGATGAGCGGCGCCTCGGGAGCCGGAGCATCCGGCCGGTCGAGCCAGAAGGGATAGAAGGTGACGTTCGCCAGGGCGCGGTCGGCAAGCATGACAGTCTCACATCATGTCGAGGGAATGAGGGCGACCTTGCCGGACGCCCTTCGTAAGCAGGCTCAATCGTTGAAGAGCACGTAGATCTTGCGCAGGGTTTCCAGCACCTCGAAGCGGCCTTCGAAGCCCTTCGGCACGATGTAGCAATCGCCGGCGCCGAATTCCTCGACGCTGCCATCGGCGTTCGTCAAGGCCACCCGGCCGGAGATCACCACGCAGAATTCGCTGGATTCGGGATAGGCCAGGGTCTCGGCATAGGGCGTGCATTCCCAGGTGCCGACAAGGAACTTGCCCTTGCCCGCCTCGTAGTGCATCGCGCCGGTTTCGTTCGCCGAACCGCTCAGGACGGCCTCCGGCGGAACGACGGAGCAGGCCTCCATCGGCCCGCTGCTCAGGCCCTCGCGGGAAAGTCGGATGACTGCGCTCATTGTGGTTCTCCTGTCTGAAGCGGTGGCGACATCTTCGCCGGTCGACAGGATGATAGGGGCCGGCTACGGTCCTAAAAATCACGCTTTACATCGCGTTGGATTTGCCGCTTTCAATGAATGATGAAAATCTCCGGCGCCGATCTGCATCTCCTCTCCGTCTTCGATTCCGTCGTCCGCAACGGCGGATTCTCGGCCGCGCAGGCCGAACTCGGCTTGAGCCAGCCGACCATCTCGAACCACATCACCGCGCTCGAAACACGGCTGGGGGTCATCCTCTGCCAGCGCGGCCGACGCGGTTTCCAGCTCACCGACAAGGGCCATCACGTCCATGAGATCGCTGTCGACCTGCTGCGGCGGATCGACCTGCATTCGATGTCGCTGACCGCGCTGAAGGGCAGCCTCGTCGGCCAGTTGAAGATCGCCGTCGTCGATTGCGTCGCCTCCGATCCGGCGCTGAAGCTGACCGAGGTGATCCACCGGCTGAACGAGGAAGCGCCGGGCATCCGCGTCGAGATCGAGGTGGAAAAGCCGGGCGGCATCCTGCGCCGCCTCGCCGAAGGCGACATCCATGCCGGCATCGGCAGTTTCGACAACAAGATCAAGGGCCTGTCCTACGTCAACCTCTACGGGGAGAGCCATTCGCTCTATTGCGGCAAGATCCACCCGCTGTTTTCGACGCCGGACGGCAACATCACCCAGCAGGACATGGACAAATGCGTCTGGGTGCATCGCGGCTACTGGAGCCGCGAGCGCAAGAAGAGCCAGCAGGTGATCGAGGCCGACCGCATCGTCGACCAGATCGAGGCCCAGCTTCTGTTCGTGCTGAGCGGCGACTATATCGGCCTCCTGCCCGACCACGCAGCCGCCCCCTATCTCGCCTGCGGCAGGCTCCGGAAGCTGCCGCCGCACGAAGACAATTTCGACTGCATGATGCAACTCGTCCACCGCAGCGGCACCCACCCCAAGACCTTCCAGGTTTTCCGCGAAATGCTGGTCGGCCTCTACCGGCCGCGCACGCTGGAACGCGGCCCCGCCGCACGCCCCTGACGCCGGTTCCGCAGAGCCTGCCCCGCGATACATTGGGTTTTCTCAACGCAAGTTTCCGCACAATGGAATGTTAACGACGCCAGCCTCCTCCCAAACTTGGTGAAATGCAATTTGGGGAGGTCGCATGTCATTCAATCAGCCTTTGGGCGGCAACGAGATGCCGCGCTTCGGGGGACCCGCGACGATGATGCGGTTGCCGTCCGCCACGTCGGCGGAAAATCTGGACGCCTGTTTCATCGGCATACCCATGGATATCGGCACGTCGAACCGACCCGGCACCCGTCTCGGGCCGCGCCAGATCCGCGACGAAAGCCGCATGATCCGGCCCTACAACATGGCGACCGGTGCCGCTCCCTTCGACGTGCTGCAGGTCGCCGACATCGGCGACGTTCCGATCAATACCTTCGACCTGAAGAAATCGGTCGACATCATCACCGAATACTATCGCGGCGTGCTCGCCCACGGCGCCATTCCGCTCACCCTCGGCGGCGACCACACCCTGACATGGCCGATCCTGCGCGCCGTCAAGGAACGCCATGGCCCGGTCGCCCTCATCCATGTCGATGCCCATTCGGATACGAACGAGCATATGTTCGGCGAAACGGTCGCGCATGGCTGCCCCTTTCGCCGCGCCTGGGAAGACGGCTGCCTCCAGAACGACAAGGTTTTCCAGATCGGCATCCGCGGCACCGGCTATAGCCCCGAGGATTTCGACTGGGGCCGCAAGCAGGGTTGGACCTGCATCCAGGCGGAAGAGTGCTGGTGGAAATCGCTGACGCCGCTGATGGCCGATATCCGCAGCAGGATCGGCGATACGCCGGTCTATCTCACCTATGACATCGACAGCCTCGACCCGGCCTTCGCGCCCGGCACCGGCACGGTGGAAGTGGGTGGCCTCACGACGCAGCAGGGGTTGGAGATCATCCGCGGCTGCGCCGGCCTGAACCTCGTCGGCTGCGATCTCGTCGAAGTCTCGCCGCCCTACGATCCCGCCGGCAACACCGCGATGATCGCGGCAAACTTCCTCTATGAAATGCTCTGCGCCCTGCCCCGCGTGGCCGAAGCCGCCAGGACGAACCGGGGAGAAAAGCAGTGATCGACATCGACCGTATCCACATCCGGTTCGGGGATGGACCCGGCGCCTTCATCGCCCTCGACGACGTCAGCGTGACGATCGGCGAAAGCGAGTTCTTCACCCTGCTCGGCCCTTCCGGCTGCGGAAAGACGACGCTCCTGCGCTCGATCGCCGGCTTCATCCATCCCACGCAAGGCGCGATCCGGCTTGCCGGCCAGGATATCCTGTCGCTGCCGCCGTTCAAGCGGCCGGTCAACACCGTCTTCCAGAACTACGCCCTCTTCCCGCACATGACGGTTGCGGAAAATGTCGGCTTCGGCCTCGAAATGCTCGGCCGTCCGCGGGCCGAAGTCGCCCGCACCGTCGAGGAGATGCTGGCGCTGGTCAAGATGACGCCCATGGCGAACCGTCGTCCCTCCGAGCTTTCCGGCGGCCAGCAGCAGCGCGTGGCGCTCGCCCGCGCGCTGGCGCCGAAGCCGAAGGTATTGTTGCTCGACGAATCCCTCTCCGCCCTCGACCTGAAGCTGCGCAAGGAAATGCAGATCGAGCTGAAGCGCCTGCAGGCGGACACCGGCATCACCTTCATCTTCGTCACCCACGATCAGGAAGAAGCCCTGACCATGAGCGACCGCATCGCGGTTATGAGAGCCGGTAAGATCCTGCAGATCGGCACGCCGCGGGAGATCTACGATCACCCCCGCGAGCGCTTCGTGGCCGACTTCATCGGCGACACCAATTTCGTGCAGGCTAGCCTCGTCGCCGATGGCAGCGTGGAGCTACCGGGCGGCGCCCGCATCCGTGCCACACTGCCGGAAGGTGCGCCCCTTGCCGCCCGCCCCGTCACGCTGGTCATCCGCCCGGAACAGACCGTGCTCGAACAATCGCCGGAAAAGGCGCAGCTTTCGGGCGTTCTGGAAAACGTCGTCTATTGCGGCACGGACACCCATTACCACCTGACGCTCAACGACGGCGCCCGCTTCGTCGTCCGTCGCCAGAACAACCCGGCAAAGCCCGTGACCTTCGAGAGGGGTCAGCGCCTCGGCATCGGCTTCGAGCCGCAGGCGGCCCAGGTTCTCGAGGGCTGACGCGATGGCCACCACGAAACCCAACACAGACCTCGCGACCATCGCCCGGCGCGAAACCCGCAATCGCTGGCTGCTGCTGCTTCCGTCGATCGTCATCCTGCTTGCCGCCGCCGTCGGTCCGCTGATCGTCGTCGTCCTCTATTCCTTCCTCACCGCCGGCGATTACGGCGGCGTCGTCTGGCATTTTTCCTGGGATGGCTGGCTCGGCGTCTTCACCACCAGCGATCCCTTCGACGGCACGCTGAGCCTTGCCGACGCCCATGTCTCGATCCTCTGGCGCTCGGTGAAACTCTCGGCCCTGACGACGGTATTCTGCCTGATCCTCGGCTTTCCCACCGCCTATTTCATTGCCACGCGCCCGGTCGGCCAGCGCGACGGCTGGATGCTGCTGATCACCATTCCCTTCTGGACCAACCTCCTGATCCGCACATTCGCGATCATGGGCCTCATCCGCAACGAAGGCATGATCAACGCGCTTCTCGAATGGCTGGGCATCATCGACCAGCCGATCCAGATGATGTTCACCGATTTCGCCATCCTGCTCGGCATGGTTTACGTCTACCTGCCGCTGATGGTGCTGCCGCTCTACGCCTCGATGGAACGGCTGAATTTCTCGCTCATCGAAGCGGCCTACGATCTCTACGCCACACCGTTCCGGGTGCTGCGCCGGGTCATCATCCCTGCCGTCAAGCCGGGCATCGTGGCCGGTTCCATCCTCGTCTTCGTGCCCTCGCTCGGCGCCTACGTTATCCCGAGAATCCTCGGCGGCGGCACGCAGCTGATGCTCGGCAACCTCATCGAGCTGCAATTCGGTCAGGCCCGCAACTGGCCGCTCGGGGCCGCCCTTTCGCTGACCCTGCTCGTCATGGTGACGGCCGCGCTCATCGTTTATGTCCGCGCCTCCGCGAATGAAGGAGACTGAGATGGCCAGGCCCAGGACATTCGACACGCGCCGGCAGGCCGGCTTCACCGCCATCGCCGCTTTCTGCTTCATCGTGCTCTACCTGCCGATCGTGCTGATGGTCGTCTTCTCCTTCAACGGCGGCATGGCGCTGGCGGCCTGGAACGGCTTTTCGCTCAGGTGGTACGTGAGCGCCTGGCACAATGACGCCGTACAGGCCGCAACGATCCGCTCGGTCGTCATCGCCACGATCGCGACCGTCATCTCGACGCTCACCGCGGTTCTCGCGGCACTTGCCATGGGGCGCGGCAAGGCCTTCCGCGGACGCAGCACCATGTTCGCGCTGATCAACCAGCCGCTGATGGTGCCGGAAATCGTCACCGCCGTCTCGCTGCTGGTGGTCTTTGCCTGGGTGAAGACGGCAACCGGCTATTCCGGCCTCGGCTATCTCATCCTCGCCCATTCGGCCTTCTGCATTCCCTTCGCCTTCATGCCGGTCAGGGCGCGCCTGCAGGGCATGGACCAGACGCTGGAGCAGGCCGCCGCAGACCTCTATGCCTCCTCATGGCAGGTCTTTCGCCGCGTCACCTTCCCGCTGTTGTGGCCGGGGGTGCTGGCCGGCGCGATGCTCGCCTTCGTCACCTCGCTCGACGACGTCGTCATCACGGAATTCGTCAAGAGCGCCGGGCAGGACACGCTGCCGACCTACATGCTGGGGCAGATGCGCCGCAACCTGACGCCGGAAACCAATGCCATCGCCACCGTGCTGCTGGCGTTTTCGGTGGTGCTGGTGGTCGCATTCTTCTTCGTCAGCCGGGAAAACCACGCCAGATCCCGGCACTAGAGAAAACAAGAATCCAACCATTCGTGAAGCGAAAAGAAAGGGGAACCATGAAATATCTCATCGCATCCGTCGCCGCCGCCTGCCTGTTTGCCGGCCCGGCCCTCGCAGACGGCAACCTGAATATCTACAACTGGGGCAGCTACACGCCCCCGGACATGATCAAGAAGTTCGAGGAAAAGTATAAGGTCAAGGTCACCGTCACGGACTACGACAGCAACGACACCGCGCTCGCCAAGGTGGAGGCCGGCGGCCATGGTTTCGATATCGTCGTTCCCGCCGGCATCTACGTTCCGATCTGGATCGAGAAGGGCCTGCTTCTGGAAGCCCGCCCCGACCAGATGGAAAACTTCAAGAACGTCGATCCGAAGTGGGCCAATCCGAACTTCGATCCCGGCCGCCACTACACCGTGCCGTGGCAGTGGGGAACGGTGGGCGTCTCCGTCAACCGGGATGTCTACAAGGGCGACATCAACACCTCGTCCATCCTGTTCAACCCGCCGGAAGAGCTGAAGGGAAAGATCAACATCGTTCCGGAAATGAACGACGTCATGGCGCTTGCGGTCCACTATGTCGGCGGCGAGACCTGCACCAACGACATGACGGTCCTGAAGAAGGTGCGCGACCTGCTGGTCGCCGCCAAGCCGAACTGGGTGTCGATCGACTACGGCACGGTCGAGCAAGTGGCCCAGGGCGATATCGCCGCCGGCATGAACTGGAACGGCTCCTCCTTCCGCAGCCGCCTGATCAATCCGAAGCTTGAATTCGGCTTCCCGCAGGAAGGCTTTCCGGTCTTCATGGACAACGCCGCCATCCTTGCCGACGCCGCCAACGTCGACAATGCCAAGCTGTTCCTCAACTTCATCATGGACCCCGAAAACGCCGCGATGATCTCCGCCTATGCTCGCTACGGCAACGGCATCATCGGTTCGGACAAATTCATGCCGGAAGACATGAAGACCGCGCCGGAAGTCAACATTCCGCCGGAACTGGCAAAGGCCGGCTTCCCCATCGAAACCTGCCCGCCGGATGTCATGAAGATCTACACGCGGATCTGGACCGACCTGCAGAAGTAGCCTTGGAAAGGCCGGAATCATTTCACGGGCTTTGCTGCAGTAGTGCTGCTTGGCCCGTGAAGTCCTTCGGTGGCGCCCCAATTTCTTCGTGCGGCCGAACGTCATGAGCCCGAGATGACGAGACGCTCGCCACCGATACCCGTTCGGGACTCGCGTTGCCACCTCGCGATAGTCGAACCCGGCCGACCCGAAGCTGCGATTTTGACCAAACGGCCAAGGTTCTTGGTCAAATGGAACAGCTGCCGCACAACGAGACGCACGACATCTCCCCTCTCGCTGGTTCTTCACGATCTATCACGCTTGTCCCTAGATCAAGCAAGCGGAGACCGGTCCGGCATCGGTCCGCCGTTCCGTGGTCACGACGGCGGAGCCTGCAGCCCGCCGTTCACGACGATGAAGTCGACGACATCCTGCACGCCGGCGCCGCGATGCAGATCGGTGAAGCCGAAGGGACGCTTGCCGCGCATGCGGGCGGCATCCGCTTCCATTACGTCGAGATCGACGCGCACATGAGGCGCGAGATCACTCTTGTTGATCACCAGAAAGTCCGAGCGCGTGATGCCGGGGCCGCCCTTGCGCGGGATTTCCTCGCCCTGGCACACCGAGATGACATAGAGCGTCAGGTCGGCGAGATCGGGCGAGAACGTCGCCGCCAGATTGTCGCCGCCGGACTCGATGAAGACGATATCGAGATCGGGAAAGCGCCGGTTCATCTCGGCGATCGCCTGGAGATTGATCGAGGCATCCTCGCGGATGGCAGTGTGCGGGCAGCCGCCGGTTTCCACGCCCATGATGCGGTCTTCGGACAGCGCCTGATGCCGCGCCAGAATGAGCACATCTTCCTGGGTATAGATATCGTTGGTGATGACGGCGAGCGAATAGGTGTCGCGCAGCGCCTTGCAGAGCTTTTCAGTCAGCGTCGTCTTGCCGGAGCCGACCGGCCCGCCGATGCCGACGCGAAGTGGCCCGTTTTTCTGTGTCATGAGCGAAAAAGCCTCGAATGCTGGGTTTCGTGTTTCATGGCCATGATATCGGCGATCAATGTCGCCGAGCCGAGATCGTCCAAGTTGGACTGCGCCGCGCGTTCCGCCGTTTCGCCGAGCACGGGTTCCAAGGCGGCCATCGTCGCGGTCACGCCGTTCTGCCCGGTGACGGAGAGGCGGATCGACGCCTGCAGCAGATTGATGCAAAACGCCTGCAGGAATGCGGCCAATACCGACGCAAGCGGAATTCCGTGCGCGCCGGCCACAGCGCCGACGGCCACCGGATAGGCGCAATCGGCGGGCAGCCGGCCGAAAACGGGGCTCGGCCAGCTTTTCGCGGCGGCAAGAAAGGCTCCTCCCTGCAGCATGGCTTCCATATGCCGCTCGCGCGAACCGGCCAGCGCCTCCGCAAGCTCAGCAATCTCGCGCAAAACCTCACCCGAAACGGCCCGGCGCCAACTCTCGGCACACAGCACCGCATCGTTCCAGCCGGACCCGCGCGCGACCAGCCAATGCAGCCAATCCTCGAGGCTTGCGGCATCCGTGACGAAACCGTCATGGACGGCGCGTTCCAGCCCATGGCTATAGCTGAAGGACCCTACGGGAAAGACCGGTGACAGCCACGCCATCAGCCGCAGGAGCGCGGTGCCGGGATCAGTCGCGGCCGTGATGATGGTGGTCATGGTCGTTCGTCTGATGGGAATGCCCGCCCGAATAGGCGCCGCGCAGCGGTCTGAAGATCGCCTCCACGTCCGTCACCGTTGCGCCTAAACCTTCCAGCATGGCCTTGATGACATGATCGCGCAGGATGAGGATGCGGTCCGCCTCGATCTGCGCGGCCAGATGCCGGTTGCCGATATGCCAGGCAAGTTCCGCAATGTGGAGCGGATCGCGGCCGCGGATTTCATGAAGCGCCTCGCTTGCCGCGCGCACTGCGATTTCGCGGCCGTCCTCCAGAACCAGCCGGTCGCCATGGTCCAGCACGACAGGCTCGGCGAAGTCGGCCAATATCTTTTCGCCGCTCTCAAGGGTGATGGCCTTGCGGCGCAAGTGGCGCTCGTCGCGCTCCAGCACCGCATGGTCCGCCGCAACGGCATCGCTGGCGTCATGGGCGCGGATGATGGCGGTTGCCCGAAGCATGTTGCGTCCTTCGATTTTCAAAACAGGAAGTAGCGTTGCGCCATCGGCACGACGGCGACCGGCTCGCAGGTCAAAAGCTCACCATCGGCGCGCACTTCGTAGGTTTCCGGATCCACCTCCATCTGCGGCATGGCGTCGTTGAGGATCATGGAGTGCTTGCCGATGCCGCCGCGGGTATTGGCGACGGCGACCATCTGCTTTTCCACGCCGATCTTCTCGCGCAAGCCATCATCCATCGCCGCCTGAGAAACGAAGGTGACGGAGGTATTGGTGCGCGCCCTGCCGAAGGCACCGAACATGGGGCGGTAATGCATCGGTTGCGGCGTCGGGATGGAGCCGTTGGGATCGCCCATCGGCGCGGTGGCGATCCAGCCGCCGAGCAGCACCATATCCGGCTTCACGCCGAAAAAGGCCGGGTTCCACAGCACCAGATCGGCGCGCTTGCCGACCTCCACCGAGCCGATTTCATGCGCCATGCCGTGGGCGATGGCCGGGTTGATCGTATATTTGGCGATATAGCGGCGGGCGCGGTAATTGTCGTTGCCGGGTCTGTCTTCGGGCAGGCTGCCGCGCTGCTTCTTCATCTTGTCCGCCGTCTGCCAGCAGCGGATGATCATCTCACCGACCCGGCCCATGGCCTGGCTGTCGGAGGAGATGATCGAAAACGCCCCCATATCGTGCAGAATATCTTCGGCCGCGATCGTCTCCTTGCGGATGCGGCTTTCGGCGAAGGCGATATCCTCGGGAATGGCCGGCGACAGATGATGGCAAACCATCAGCATGTCGAGATGTTCGGCCACCGTATTGACCGTATAGGGCCGCGTCGGATTGGTCGAAGCGGGCAGCACGTTCGGATACTGGCAGACGCGGATGATGTCGGGCGCATGGCCGCCGCCGGCGCCTTCGGTATGGAAGGAATGGATGGTGCGGCCCTTGAAGGTGGCGAGCGTGTCCTCGACGAAACCGGCTTCGTTCAGCGTGTCGGTGTGGATTGCCACCTGCACGTCGAAACGGTCGGCGACGGCGAGGCAATTGTCGATCGCCGCCGGCGTCGTGCCCCAGTCCTCATGCAGTTTCAACCCGCAGGCGCCGGCCCGGACCATTTCCTCAAGCGCGCCCGGCAGCGAGGCGTTGCCCTTGCCGAAGACGCCGAAATTCATCGCCATGCCGTCGAAGGACTGGATCAGCCGCGCGATATGCCATGGGCCGGGCGTGCAGGTCGTCGCCAGCGTGCCGTGCGCCGGCCCCGTGCCGCCGCCGACCATGCAGGTGATGCCGGCGTTCAACGCCTCCTCCACCTGCTGCGGCGAGATGAAATGAATGTGGCTGTCGATGCCGCCGGCGGTGACGATCCGGCCTTCGCCGGCGATGATTTCCGTGCCCGGCCCGATCGGGATCGAGACGCCCGGCTGCGTGTCGGGATTGCCGGCCTTGCCGATCGCCGCGATACGCCCGCCGAAGAGGCCGATATCGGCTTTGTAAATGCCGGTGTGATCGAGGATCAGCGCATTGGTGATCACCGTATCCATCGCGCCCTCGGCCCGCGAAAGCTGGCTCTGGCCCATGCCGTCGCGGATGACCTTGCCGCCGCCGAACTTCACCTCCTCGCCATAGGTGGTGAAATCGCGTTCGACCTCGATGACGATATCCGTATCGGCGAGCCGCACCTTGTCGCCGGTGGTCGGGCCGAACATCTGCGCATAGGTGGCGCGGCTGATTGTGGCTGGCATGAAAATTCTCCGTCGCTACAGCTTGCCCATGACCATCTGGCGAAATCCGTAGATCTCGCGCTTTCCCCGCATGGGAACGAGCGTCACGTCGCGCTCCTGCCCCGGCTCGAAACGGACGGCGGTGCCGGCGGCGATATCGAGCCGCATGCCGCGCGCGGCATCCCTGTCGAACAGAAGCGCGGCGTTCACCTCGAAAAAATGAAAATGACTGCCGACCTGGATCGGGCGATCACCGGTGTTGGCGACCTTGATCGTCAGGGCCGGCTGGCCCTGATTGAGTTCGATATCGCCTTCCAGCGTGATGATTTCTCCGGGAATCATAATGTCACCTTTTTGAAAATCACCGGATCGGTTCATGCACGGTCACGAGCTTCGTGCCGTCCGGAAACGTCGCCTCGACCTGAATGTCGTGGATCATCTCGGCGATCCCCTCCATGACCTGTTCGCGGGTGAGAACATGCGCGCCCGCTTCCATCAGGTCGGCAACCGTGCGCCCGTCGCGCGCGCCTTCGACCACGAAGTCGCTGATGAGCGCGATTGCCTCCGGGTGATTGAGCTTCACACCCCGCTCCAGGCGGCGGCGCGCGACCATGGCCGCCATGGCGATCAGAAGCTTGTCTTTTTCCCTCGGCGTCAAATTCATCGCTTCATTCCCAATTCCGTTTCACACTCACATTGCCCAGACTTTAGGCAGGCCCGCCCTTCCGTTAAGCAGCGCCAGCAAAGGGCAGAGCCGCTTGCGCAGCGCATAACTGTCCGGCGCATAAAGCCGCGCCGCGAGCTTGGTCGCCCCGCCAATCTGCCAGACGCTTGCCCCGCCCTCGTCGCCGATGATCGCGCGGGCAGCGCTCAGATGCCGCTCGGCCTCTGGGGAAACCAGAAGAACCGTCGCAACCGCGAACGCACCGTCCGCAACCGCCGGCGCCTGCAATTCGGCCGCGACATCCGGCCCGATGCGGAACTCTTCCGCATGCACCAGGCGCCCGCCCAGCCGCACGCGCCAACGGTCGCTGAACGACGCCTGCTCGACCCGTTCGCCCATCGCAAGGCGCCCGAAAACACTCGTCTCCGCCAGCAGGGCTTCCGCGCCCTCCTCCAGTTCGACGTCAAGCATGCGCGACAGCACCGAACGATTGAACAAAATGGTTTCCTGCGGAAGCCATGCAAGACGCGTGCCTGTTGCGGCTTTCAGATGCGTGGCAATGCGCGCCGCACCGCCGCCCGAACGATAGATACGCTCGCAGGCCTGCGTGGTGACGACGGCGGACGCGCCCTCTTCCAGCTCCACATCCCAGGTGAGCCGGTCGCCGCCGGTCAGTCCGCCCGCCGTATTGATCAGGATCGCCTGCAGCGGATCGTGGCTCACCCGCGGCAAACGAATTTTGGCCGCGCCCTCCTGATAGAGCCGGAAAATACGCGAACGCCCGCCCCTCGATCGCAGGGAAAGCTTGCCAAACCCATCGACACGCTGCGAGGAAAGCGCAGCCAGACCATCGTCACTCATCATTTGCGCGAACCGGATATGTTGCAAATGCGTAAGCAATATAGGTCGATGGCTGCAGATGCCAGATACGGGGCGACAGATCACCGGTAGCAGGTCACTAGGACAGTCCTTGCTCTTGAAGGGAGTCGAACTATCGGCCCTGTTATTTCATTTTCCGCTGTGAGAAATTAGCGAGGTAAAATTCGGGCTTTGGTAGGCAGGGACGACTGTTTTGGGGCCGAGAGTTGACGGACCGGCTTCGAGCTACCCTGGCGGATCGCAGCCTTTCGGAATTTGTTTCCGAAGCTGATGCAATGTGCCCGACTATCCGGCTTCCCGTTATCTCATCGAATTGGGCCGCCTTGCCACCGCGACGCTTGCGTTGTCGAACTCACAAGCGATGATCGTGCTGTCGTCCTTGGGCACCGGCACTCATCTGGATCGCTGACAAGCTCAAAACCGATGGGGCCAAACAGGCCGCAAACTATGGACCTCAAAAGGGGAAAGCGGTGTTGGCGGAAATAAGCTTCCCTCGACCACAATCGCCCGGTCAACGCAACTGGGCGCGCAGATGGACAAGCTCTTCGTCATCGGGACGAAGGAGCGCCAGTTTCTCGACATAGGCGCGGGCGGGGGCGA
>Ga0153956_1000367_pt1 | contig 53923 bp, 32 predicted proteins | sample TSFL040MetaG_FD_104704 | JGI IMG/M metagenome (GOLD analysis project Ga0153956, IMG submission 104704) | Attine ant fungus gardens microbial communities from Florida, USA - TSFL040 MetaG | ecosystem: Host-associated > Fungi > Mycelium > Unclassified | place: USA: Florida, Wekiwa Springs...
CGAAGCCCTTGCACTTCTCTTGGGTAGGGATAAGTTGGTAAGGTCGCTTACAGAACATGACTTTTATGCAAGCAACCCTAAGCCTATCGACAGAATTCATATCATTGCAACGGTAACTGGTTTCCATTCAAATAAACCAGAAGAAAATTCGGATTGGTTTGGTGATGGCCGTGCAGTTCCAAAATGGCTTGACGCCAAAACCGGGAAACTTTACGCTTCGCAAAATATTGTAGATTTACAATTGGCATGTCAAATTGCGTTTTGCGCCAGATTTGATTTCAAAAACCTTGAGGTTGAAACAATACGATATTTCTACGATGATGATAACATGGAAGACGTATTTGAGGACGAGCAATACGTACACGTTTACGGAAAACTGCTACGGGACTTAGGTTTCTTCCTAGTACCGGCCAGTAGGTCATGGGACAAGATTATTTCTTTTGGCTCTGAGTTATTTAAAAAAGTCATCAGTTCCGGCGGCGGACCACCAGCTGAATCTATTGTGAGTCTTAGAGACAAATTGAGAATTCCTGAAAGTCCCTTAGAAGAAGATCCGAATTTGGCCAGTCTTATTGGCGATATCAATGATGAATTATCGAGCTTATTTAGTTCCAAGCCAAAACTAAAATTAAGGATCACGACCACGGACAGCGAAGGAATTTTGGATGCTGTCATTCCCCATTTCAGCCCTGCTGAATGTGACTACTCCATCCCTTCAAGAAGGCATGGCAATGGCTTGATATCTTTGCAGTGGTTATTGTTGTTACTACAGTTTGGTCGGCAACGGGCAAAATTGAAAGAAAACTTCATCATGGCATTGGAGGAACCCGAACTCCATATCCCACCTTCGGTCCAAATTAAGTTGGTGCATCGCATCCAGGCGCTTTCTTCACAAACCTTTATTACAACCCATTCGCCCGCAATTGCTGGCGTTTCCGATCCATTGTCTCTGATTATTTTACGAAACCACAATGGAATGCTGACTGGCAAAAGATTACTTGAAAAGCCTCTTGAAGATAACACGCCAAATGCTATACGCAAATTATTTCAGATCAATCGTAGCGAGACTGTATCTGCGCTGATGTTCGATATTTTATTGATTCCAGAGGGCCGGATAGATTATGAGTTGCTCAATTTATTGATAAAGAGCGTAGACATGCGACAGGATTGGCATGCTAACGCAACCACCAATTTCGGGGGATTAATAGGAATAATTCCTACCCATGATGCAGCATTAAGAAGCACTTTTCAGTCGATTTCTCACTTACACCCTCATATATGTTGCTTGGTTGACGGCGACGCGGAAGGGGTTCGCTATATAGCCGATATCCAATCGTTAGGTGATGAAAAAAAAACAGTTTTTTTAAGATGGTCCGACGGCCAAACGATTGAAGATGCCATTGGCTGGATTCTGCTTGCAGATGAAACAGCAGCGATTCGGTTGTTGCAAAAAGCCAGTCCACTTTTTCCCAACTCGGTGAAAGAACTTGTGGAAAAGCTAAAGTCAACGGATCGCGCGAAGGGTGGGTTAAAACAGGATCGCAATGCGTATGAGACAATAGCTGAAATCATTTACGAAGTCCGGCCATGCCATGCCAAAGCCAATACATTGTTGGAGTGCATGATAAGAGCAATGAATGGAAGTGAATCGAAGCACTTTTTAAAAAGCATTGATCAAACACAGGTTTTTGTTTTTCAAGCATGAGTGTATATGCAATAAACGGGGCAGCGGGTTGCGGCAAAACCTATACGATCATGGAAAAGTTGATCGCTACCTTGGAGGAAACGCCTTTAAAATCCTTGCAAAAGGTATTGGCGCTAACGTTTATGCATGGTTCAAGGTTAAGGTTGGAAAATAAGTTAAAAGCGTTGCCTAATTTGAAAAACAACTATCAATGTCTGACTATTGACAGTTTTGCCTATAGAATTTGCTCCAGGTGGAAAAGTCTGCTCCTCGACAAAAAGCTGCAAATTGCTTCTGAAGACGAATACGATTTGAATTGCCGGAATGCCGCCGAACTTTTGACAGACAGCCATGTTCGGAACTGGATCGCTTGCAGTTTCCCAATCTTATTGATTGACGAAGGCCAGGACCTGACGGTCGAGCGCCTGCAAATTATTATAAACTTGAAGGATTGCCTGTGTCTGCTGATAGCGGCCGACGAGTTTCAGTGCTTGGATGACCGATTGCGTCCAAATCCGCTTGCATCCTGGTTGCCGGATGTCTGTCAACCTATTGAACTTACTTTACCTCGGAGAACTAGTTTAAAAGGTCTCCTCGATGCTGGGCTTGCATTACGGACCGGAAATTCACCGGTAGCGACAAAAAATGACTTTAAAATAGTTGCTGCTCCTGGTGTCCCGCTGTCTGCCACATATGTTTGTAACGCTATTGCCTGGGGTGGCACACAAGACATTGCCGTGCTAACTCCTTCCAACAGCGGTGGGTATGCCAGCAGTATAATAACAATGGTAACAGAAAAAGCTTGCGGAAAACGGAAGAACGGTCCTTACAAAATCCACCGCGAATTATCCGATGAAGACAAGATTCTGGTACTTTTAAATGGCCGATCGCTGGAGTCCGAATACTCAATAGAAGAAGCACTCATTTTTTTAAAAACGCTCGATACCTACAATTACATTATCCGGTCTACAATCGCACAGATATCCAGAAAAAGCTCTCTGCAGGGTGTAAATCGTATCGAAGGGAAAAAAATCAGAGAAATTATGTTGAGGTTCACAACCCTTCAGAGACAACGGTGGGCGGCAAACCAAACAGGTATTAAAGCGATGACCATACATCAAGCAAAAAACCGCGAATTCGATGGGGTTATTGTTTTGTGGCCATTTACAGTTGCAGGTGATGATGAACATAAAAGAAGACTATTGTATAATGCTATTACGCGAGCAAAAAAGTGGTGTTTAGTGCTCGTTCAGAATCAATCTATCTTATTAAAGGCACCATTTAAAAATGTGTAGGATTTCCAGCATTTCTTACACACCAGAAAAGGGTTCATACTATTGAACGTAGCAGAACTGCGCCGAGCGGCCATGCAGCTACTTGAAAAAGCTTTCTTAAAAACTATTATTTAGAGTATAGATTTCTTTTGCGAAGCCTTGCCCGGCTTTCGTTAACCGATTACAAAGACGATCTGCGGTTGTCTTTTGGGCATAATTATAGAGAAACTGTATGATGGCCGTGACAAAGCCAACATCGTCCGGAAGAAGATGCATCTGTTCCTGAAATGTCATTGCATTAACTATAGTCGCCAAATGGCTAGCAGTTGACATTGGCTCGCCTTTGGCCATTAACTGACTTAAGGGCTGAAGCAGGTCATCGTGATGGTATTGCTTGGTAGCAAGTTTGATGGCTCTCGTAATCGCCTGGCTATTGGCAAGGTTCAGGGATCGCAATATATGCGTCACTTCGCACGTTGAACGAAGCATCTCTTGTGTCTCACTTTCGGTGCACTGTCCATAGTGATGGAACAGAAAATCGATCATTTTCAGGACCTTTTGCTCTGTATCAATATATTCGTCATCGTTGAGCGATTCAAAAAAAGCGGGACTGAAGAAAACGACATGGAGTAGCGCACTTATTGCGGTAATGGGCATCTCGCTCAGGTAGGAGGCCAATAATCCATTTTCCGCTAGATTAATCATTCCCCATAGATAAAGGGAGGCGATCTGACCGGCGAAGCCATTGGTGCCCGAAACCTTGGGCTCAAGCTTTAAAACGATTGCCTTACGGTATTGAGGCTCGATTAATTTGAGGAGATGATCGGTCCCGGGCGCATGAGCAAACAGGAAGCCTCCCATAAATGCAAGCCAGGCAGCATCGCTTACATTGTTCAAGCCTTGCAAGAAGCTTTCTAACCAGCTCGCGTCAAGATAACTAAATTGTTGCCAATAATATCCGACGATGCTGAACGCATCGACCGAGATTTTGTCGAGATATTGCTCAAAGATTGACTTAAATGCTTTTGCGAAAATTGGATGGTCGATCCGGTTGATACGATTGTCGCATAGGCAATAATCCATACATGCGCGTAGGAATTTACCATTATCGGAATTATAAGAATGCGAAATATAATCCTTTTGTTGCGGCTCTTCCGGAATGGCGATTACGCCATGCTGGTTCATTACCAGCAGCACTCGCTCACAAACCGGCAAGAGTTGCTCACTTTGGACAACTTCATCGAGGCGAGAAACATCGCTGATCAAATTGGCCACTACACCCATCACCCAATGTTGATCGGCCCGCCAGCCATCGCCCCGTAATTTCCTTTTTTTGGATACAAAGCCAGGCTGCGACAAATAGCGCTCGCAAAAAGATAAAACCCGTTTCCAATCGAGTTCCGCCGGCTTTTTACGCCCCAGCTCGAGAAAGCCATACAGCAAATGGTAGGTATAAATATACTGTAATGGCAGTAAACGATCCAGCAAGGATATAAAGCGTTCAGGGTCTGACAAAACAGCGTTTTTGAAAGTGTCTGCCAGCCCGTCAATATTTGGTTCTTCCCAATGATCTTTCGGGTTAAATTGCGCTAAGTATTTAAGCATATCGTCATCCGAAAAAGACAGAAAATCTACCGGCAACATCGGGCGAACCGTACCACTTTTAAAATGTAATTTTTGGTTGGGATCTCCGTCCCTGTCTTTCAACTGATGGGTTTCCCCTATTTTTTTGTAACGTGAGGCGAAAGGTTCTGTCTGGTTGAGTGCCAGACACCATCGAAAGCGCCAGATTTCAATGCGTTCTTCATCGATCGCCTCTCTATCCTTCGGCCCCGCTTCAATGATTTTTTCCAGAAAATCAATTTCATCGGCACTTAAATCGTTTTGAATCTTCTGTAAAAGGCTGAAAAGCTCAGGGCGATAAACATAGGCGTCGAAAAACCCTTGTTTATCACCGTCTTGAAAAAGTTTCACCAAGAGCGAACGCTGGGTCTCAAAATGTTTGGATATATTATTTAGGATGATACGTTTAAAGATGGGCAGCTGAAATTCAGCGTCGAATAATAAGGTTTCAGAAAGGCGTAAAGCAGCAGATGGGTTAACCGATGAAATAACCGAAAGGTATTCGATCAGCAAGATAGCATAAGCATTTCGAAAATGTTTAGAATGAGATCTGTCAAGATTCAGTTCACCAATGTTAGCAGCACCTGCAACAGATAAGCGATCTGTAGTGAGCGCGTACATTAACCCAATAAATGCGGGCTCATTTTCTGGCTGCGGTTCATTAGGTAATCCTAGTGTTTTTAGTGCAGACGTTAACCCCTCTTTGAGTTCGTCATAAGAGAGCCGGTCGAAACCATCAATAACTGTGCTGGCGAATTGATCTACGGTCCCTGGCAGGAAAAGTGCTAGGTTAAGTCTCGGTATTTCAAGCTTCACCTTCACTTCGATGTCTATGTTACCTTTTTTAATAGTGACGTGTAAGCCATTCGGATAATCTAGAGCAACAAGTTTTACAGTACGGGCGAATTCAAGAAACAGTTCAGGTGTGCATAATTCTGCGACCTTAGCGATCATTTCTTTGCGTATGAACGTATCCATAATTGCCCAGGGATATGCATTCGGAAAAAAACTGGTTTCATTTTTCTCAGGGGTGTTGTCGATTTCAACACCGGTACGCGACACCCCCAACAAATACCTGATGATTTTTTCCGCTTTTCTAATATCTTCTGTTTTCGCACCGCTAACCAAAAATTTAGGCAGTAAGTTATTCAGCACAGCTATTGTCGGGAACATTCTATTGGTGTCAGGACTAAACCATGTTGCCACCCGATCCAATAGCTGTTCAGAGATGGCATTGTTGGGGAGATTCCCTAAAATCGAGATCAGGACATGATGCGTATTGTCGTTGTCAATGTGCGCATCAGAAATCTTCTCTACGTGATTGATCAGATTCTGCGTCAGCTCGGGAAATGTTTCGTCATTTAACTGTTCAGAAAGCCGCAATAAAAATGATAGAGGTTCCCACCTGCTTATGACTGTTCCATTTGGAGTTTTTATCGGGCCGGGGTGATTGGTCGGATCAAGATATCCCCCTGATTCCATAAAAGAAAGCCACCCGGGACTGTCAACCTTAGCAAAGAAGTACTTTCTGCAATGTTCATCCGTCTTAATGAGTTCGTGTAACATTTTTTCCTGAAATACGCTTGGCCGGGGCTGTTTTAATATGTGTTCCAACATCTCAGAATTGATGATGAAATCCTCGTCGGTATTCGCAAGAAGTTCCTGTTCTTTTTTGAGCTCATTCTGGAGTGCTTCGGCATGCAATTTTTTTTGGTGTTCCAGGTGATCAGCAAACGAGGATAATTTCGGACGTAATGTTTTATTGAAAAGATCATCGACTTCCGGCGCATACCCGAGGCTAACTTCATCAAACAGAGTCTTTAGATCAGGATGAACTAAGTGCTTATGGCTAAGTGAAGAATAGTCCCTGTAGTTCTTTGTTACAAATATAACTGAGGTGAGGTCGTTGTCACGAACGTAATCCAGTACACTAAAGACGTTGACCGCATCGCTAAAACTATCTTTTTTATGACTTGGTGCCAATCTGTTCAACGTTCGGTAACTGGCTTCTTTTTGCGCATTGTCAGTCAACGGCGCAATTCGCACATGCTTCTCTAATATTTCATCTATCTTAGAGACACGTAAACGCGCAGATGCCTCAAAGTTGTCGGAATTAAAAACACTTTGAACAAATTTTCGGTCTTGCAAGGCCGGGATATTTTTTAATTGAGCGACGGAGCTTGCAATCGAAGTCTTTATTGTTGCAATTGTCGACTCCTTATTTCGTTCCCATTCAACAATAATGTGATCGGGTATGATCAAACCTACCTCGCCAGTTTCCAGCCAATAACAAAGTTCATCGAAAGGATTATGTTCCTTATCGTAGCCAACGGTCGCCAGATGCAACCATACATCTGTATCAATCGCCAGATAGATCATGGAATAATATTTATTCCCGAAATTAATCAATAAATGTCAATCTAGTTAGGAGTGAACCTTGTGGTGTCGATGCTTTTATTTTCCCTGGGCGTTCCCCCGTTCCCACCGGGTCCGACTATCCGCAGTATCTGCTGTGCAGGATACTTGCTCCTATCCGTAACGCGTTTCTGCATACGGCAATGCTGACTTGCACGACGCACGTTTCATCTATTCATTTCGTTGAAACTTCACTTATTTTTTCAACCGGCTTGACTCGCCGCAAGCGGACTTGTAATAACTGGTATCTTATCCAGGCGTGCAACCATCAACCAGCAAGCACCGCCACAGGCGTACCTTGCTGCCCTTCGGGTGCACATTCCGAATTTCTTCGGAAAGGCAGTTTCCGGTTTAACGCCTTAGACGACTTCGGTGCTGTGGCGCTTTGGTTTCCGCAGCACCGCCGCGCCTTAATGAAGAACCTGATGATCAGTATCGGTTCGGAGCGCCCATGTCAGCTGGGATCAGTCAACCGAATCAATAGAAAGGATACGGTTAACTGATTAGACAATGCTGCACCTGCGCGGCCTGTTTAACGCGATACCCTAATTTCTTTCCGGTTGTTTAGGGTGTGATTGGTTGATTAACCTCAAGCTTAGCCGGATATCTGTTTATTGAGCAGTTCGACCACTATCCCCACGCCGATATCTTTAGCAGTATCAAAAGCCCACTTACCTGCATCTAAAAGTTTTTGAACGACTTTGCTGCCATCTTTTTCAATAGCAGCCTGCCTTGCGTTGGCTACTTCGGCAAGAGCGAGGTATTCCTCTGGCGTGTCTGCTTTGTCTTTTAGTATGGTCTTAAGTTGATCTAATTCTGCTGTCAATTGCTCATAGTTCAGGTTTGCAGGTACTTGATAATTAGCCTGGTTAAAAATATTGTTTTCTGCTTTGGCCTGATTGCCTACAGCGCCGATTTGGCCACCGCTGATGTTGTAATTATCTCCCATATGATTTATAATGATGTTTTTTATGTTTTCCTGATGCTGTATGCCTTGCGGTAAAGGCGCAATTTTAAAGGTTAGCTTATCAACGTTCCCACGAGTCAGCTCCAATGCGTCGAGCACCAATACCGAAAGATAAGGGTAGCTGACAAAAGGATTAATGTCTTCATGCCACAGCCACCAACTATCTTGCTTACTCAGCAGGTATTCCTCTGCCAAGGTAAGACTCTGTTGATGTTTCTCCCGGTCGATCAAAGCTAAAGCATGCATGCAAACTGCCGTGGCATCGATGGATTCCGTTTCATGTAAAGTTACCGCCTTCCAGCCGCCGTTGGGTGACTGGGCTGAAGAAAGATACTTTTCACAGTCCTTGACCACCTCGGCATATTTCTCCCGTAAGCCCAACTGGATAATGCTGAATGCCAGTGCAGCGGCTATATAAGGACATTTGTAGTGGTATAAACCATCTTTGTTTAGATCCTGGTATTCCCAAAAATGCTTGACGTTGTGAGGCTTGCCTTTGACCATGATTTCGATAATAATGGCCATCCGCTCTTGCAAAAGCCCGATACCTGTCTCTGTGCGGCACATGTTGAAAAGATACTGCGCCATCACATGCTGCCCTTCGGAATTCGAGGCAACAGATAGGTCCACACCTTGCTTTATTTCATTCCAGTATCCGTCAAAACCATTTATTTTGAAATGATCAACAATGCGAAGCATCGTCGCGTCGATACTGTTGGTTTCTTTGCGACCGCCGCGCCAAAATTCAGGGAAGGGCCAAATATCTTCAATATCGGCTTTTACCCTTTTTCGCTCGCCTGTGTCGGCATTGTAATGGCTCGACCATGATTGGTCTTCTTTTTCCTTTACGGCCGCTGCCTTCCAATCTCTGAATAGAGACATTTTGTAGTGACTTACCTCAAATCCACGGCTGGCGAGTAGCACCAAAAATTCATAGTCACCGTAATACTGGTTGTAACGCTCGTAATAGTAATATATGAACGCATAGGCATTTTGCACGGGGTCAACATTATTCATGGTGGCAGCCAACCGTGTAAGCTCCTGTTGACGCTCAAATTCGCGGTTTTGCTGTACCTGGAATTTCGCAAGCGCTTCTTTAAAATGTGGGTCATCGGCCCAGTCCGCTGCCTTTTTGGGTTCGGAACTTTTCTTCTTCAACTTTTTTATAATTAAAAACGGGCCGCTTTTCGCGGCCCGCCTGTTTATGCTGCATGAATTCTTCGCGCCTGTGCCAGATCGTAGTCGCTCTGTAACCCAAGCCAGAATTCGGCGCTGATACCTAAAACTTTTTCCAGTTTTACGGCAGTCATCGCACTGATGGAGCGTTTGCCTTTGAACATCTCGCTCAGGTGTCCTGGTAAGATGTCCAGCTCCGTGGCAACTGCTGATTTTTTTAATTCCCTGACTTCGATTTCGTCTAACAAAACCTCGCCGGGATGGAGAATAAAATCAGTTTTTAGTTCTTCTCCATTTTTAGAATACACTTGATTTACCATGTATTTACAGCCTCTTTGTAAATTAGTCGGTAAAGTGATTAAGTTTGCGGTCAGTCGTAATGGTTGTTAAGGTCTTCGATCATAATGATCTCTAAACGTTCATTCGTGCCGTCCGACTCCAAGCGAAATATGATGCGATAGGCATCATTTACCCTGATGGAGTTTTTCCCTTTAAGGTTTCCGGAAAGCTTTTCAAAGTGCAACGACTTTAGATTTCTTAAGTCGTTACTGTCTTTAGCGTTCTTCATCTGCGTCACTCGTTTACGGAATCCGCGGACGATCTCATCGCTATACCTGGGCTTTCCTTTCACCCCGACACCTGCGTACAAAGCCGCCAGGTAGTCGTCTTCAATAATCACATTCATTAGTCACTCATAATTTGTACCGTCAAGCTTTTAGTTAAACATTCTGTTAATTATTTACCAAAAATAGGTAAAAGAATTTTATTTACCAAATTTTGGTAAAAATTGTCGGAGACATCATTTAATTCACATCATTTTCTGCCGGAGCAAGGCCATATCCTGAGCGACTTTCAGATCAAGTACCTTAGCATAATGCTGCGTGGTTTTTATATCAGTATGCCCCATCATTTTAGAGACACTTTCTATGGGCACGCCATTGGCCAACGTTACCGTCGTGGCAAAGGTGTGCCTGGCGATATGGAAGGTCAATGGCTTGTTGATCCCGCAAATACCCGCCAACTCTTTCAGATAGCTGTTCATTTTTTGATTGGACAATACGGGAAGGGCTTTGTCACTCTCCGCTACATCGGCTCGTTTAGCATAATTATCAATGATGGTCAGTGCTGAGGGTAGTAGTGGTATCTTACTGACGGTATCCGTTTTTCGGCGTTTGGTATGTATCCAGCGTTCGCCATCCGGCCCTGTTACGATCTCTTTCTTACGCAGCTTTTGTACATCCGCATAGGCCAGGCCGGTGAAACAACTGAACAGGAAAATATCCCTGACCTGGGCCAGTCGTTCGCTTGCGATCTCTTTATTAGCCATCTCCAACAATTCGTCAGCATTCAAAAATATACGGTCTACCCGTTTTACCTTTGCTTTGAAACTCAAGAAAGGATCTTTTTCCAGCCAGCCGTTGGCCAGACAGATCCGGATGATCTTGCCAAAGTTCTTGATGTACTTGACCGCTGAATTATTAGCGCATTTCCGCTCGGTCCGCAAATAAAACTCATAGCTGGTCAAAAAATGATGATCGACCCTGCGGATATCCACATCACTCACTCCATACTTCCATTTGATAAAATTCTCTGTGTGGCGAAGCGAAATCTCATAACGTCCTAATGTACCTTTGGCATACTCCGAACCGACCAAAGCCGCCAGTTGCTTATTATGATCACGGTAGATATCCAGCAGGTTGCGCGGACGTTCACCGCGCCCGGTCAGCTTGTTCTTAATCGCTTCTGCGGTTACCATTTCTTCCGCCATCGATAAAGATTGGTGCGCCTTCAATACCTGCGCCTGCAAATGGTCCAGATAACTGTTAAAGAACTTGACCTCCTCTTTGTAGCCCCTCATTCTGCCTGTCTCACTGTTCCATTGTTTCGGATCACATTCGCGCCCGGCTGAGGCCTCGGCACGCTTACCCTCTACCGTTATCCGCAGGTAAACGGGCACATTTCCCTTCTCATAATTCTTCGGCTTTTTTAAATAGAATAGCAAACTGAAATTAGTTTTCATGATTTTTTTAATTAAAAAAAGTTAAACAAAACTAAGATCGCAGCCCTCGTCAGACAAGATGTTTAATGATTGATGTGGTTGATATTCAATCATTTGTGGCGACATTGGTGAGTTTTCAAATCGCTCAAATTTCTTACTCACCAGTTACCTCACTTATTTGGTGGGAAATGATGAATAATATAGCCTAATAACAAAAACAAAAAAGCCTGCAAATCAACGACTTGCAGGCTTTTGACCGGGTTTGATTCCCGTCCCAGCGGAGAGGGAGGGATTCGAACCCTCGATACGCTTTTGGCGTATACACACTTTCCAGGCGTGCTCTTTCGACCACTCAGACACCTCTCCGGCTTTAAGTTTATTAGTTACCGGTCATTAGTTCATGGGTTTAGTCTGCAACTTTATTAACTAATCCTAATCACTGACACAAGCCAACAAAGGTAAAATAATATTGTGGGTACGAGCATAAAAAAAGCGGAGCACTTTCCTGGCGCCCCGCTTTTACAAAAAATAACCAAAAACTATAATACCACTTTGTTACTGTGTTGTAGCAACGGGCACATACTGGTTAGAGCAAGTAACAGGCCGATGGTTTAATTGTCGTTAAAATTTAAGCGTAACATACAGATCAATTTTTTTTAGCTTATGTTTGTTACCAGTTACATAACAGGCATCTACCTATATAATTCTGTGCAATTTAATGCTGAGCATCAACGAGATCAAACAACCCATTGCTGCTGATATTGAGGTTTTTGAGGGGCGCTTCAAAGCATCTATGCGAAGCGCAGTACCCTTGCTTGACCGTATTACCCATTATATAGTAAAGCGTAAAGGCAAGCAGATCAGGCCGATGTTTGTGTTCTTTTCGGCAAGTATTTGCGGTGGCATCAATGAGTCTACACATCGCGGAGCTGCCTTGGTCGAGTTGCTGCATACCGCCACCCTGGTGCATGACGATGTGGTGGATAACTCCTACCAGCGGCGGGGCTTTTTCTCTATCAACGCCTTATGGAAAAATAAAATTGCTGTTTTGGTAGGCGACTATCTGCTGTCGAAAGGTTTGCTGCTATCGATTGATAACGGCGATTTTACATTGCTAAAGATCGTGTCAGAAGCGGTAAAACAAATGAGCGAAGGCGAATTACTGCAGATGGAAAAGGCGCGGCGTATGGATATCGGCGAGCCAGTGTACTATGAGGTTATCCGCCAAAAAACAGCTTCATTAATTGCGGCCTGTTGTGCCTGCGGTGCAGCCTCGGCCGGGGCTGATGAAGCTACTATCGAAAAAATGCGCTTATTTGGCGAGAAGATCGGCATCGCCTTCCAGATCAAAGATGACATGTTTGATTTTGGCACGGATGATGTAGGCAAACCGCTGGGAATAGATATTAAAGAAAAGAAAGTAACATTACCTCTCATTTATGCTCTAAGTAACTGTACGGCAAATGAGAAGAAACAAATCATCAACCTGGTGAAAAATCATAATGATGACCCAAAAAAAATAGCGGCCATCATTAGTTTTGTAAACCGTACCGGAGGGTTGCAATATGCCGAGACTCAGATGCGTAAATACCGCGACGAGGCTTTTGACATATTGAATACCCTCCCCGATGGCCCGGCAAAACAAGGCCTCGAACAATTAGTTAGATACACAACAGAACGCAGCAAATAGTGGCAAACGAACTTTTATTTATAGCAGGTTTCCTGGTCTTCATTTTTATTATGATGGCGGCCGACCTGGGCCTCTTCGGTAAATCTGATAAACCTGTAGGCTTGAAACAAGCCGGTTTTATGAGCGCCGTTTGGGTGGCGTTTGCCCTTGGCTTTTATGTGCTGATATTAAATTGGGGCCACCTGCTGCACCACATTGATAGTTTTTCAGTATTGCAAGAGGTCAACATCCGCAATTTTCATCAGCTTAAACTAAACCCTGCTGATTTTGAGGGAAGCTTAAGCCTGTACCGCAAAAATCTGGGCCTGGAGTTTCTGACCGGGTATGTGGTTGAGTATGCACTGTCTGTCGATAATATTTTTGTGATGGTGTTGATATTTACCGCTTTTGGTGTAGAGCCGCGCTACTATCATAAAGTATTGTTGTGGGGTATCATTGGTGCCGTGGTGATGCGTTTCCTGTTTATTTTTGTAGGGGCAGCTTTGATAGAACAGTTTCATTGGGTGCTTTATCTGTTTGGCGCGTTCCTGATTTACACCGGCGTCACCATGTTCATTAACCGCAACCAGGAAGAAAGCATCGACCCCGAAAATCATAGGGTGGTTAAACTGGCGTCCAGATATTTTTCAGTGACACCCAAGTTTGAAGGTGATAAGTTTTTTGTGAAGATCAACAAAAAGAAATTTATCACGCCGCTGTTCCTGGTATTGCTTATTATCGAGGTAACAGACCTGGTTTTTGCAGTCGATTCCATCCCCGCAATTTTCTCGGTTACTAAAGACCCGTATATTGTTTTCTTCTCCAATATCTTTGCCATTATGGGGCTGCGCTCTATGTTTTTCCTGCTGGTAAACATTATTGATAAATTCCATTACCTGAAAGTGGGTTTAGCAGTGTTGCTGGCATTTATAGGCCTTAAAATGTTGCTGGCTAAATATGTTGAACAGATTGGCTTAACAACCGGGCGCTCATTATTGATTATTTTAGGAATATTGGTGATCAGCGTGGTGGCCTCCTTGATCTTTCCAAAGAAGGCTGAAGTTAAAAAGCGTAGCGCATAACATCTTGATGAAAGAGGGGCGCATCATTTCAAATCTTATAACTCAAATCTCATAGCTAAACATTAACTTAGTTGCATGCACAGTTTAGATTTTAGCCTGTTTAAAATTACACCGCTCAACATACTGGATATACTGTTGGTTGCCTTTCTCATTTATCAGCTGTATAATCTGATACGCGGAACCATAGCGGTAAATATCTTACTGGGCATGGCAGTGATCTACACACTGTATTTTGTGGTAAGCTATCTGCAAATGCATTTACTTGCTCAGATCTTGGGCTATTTCAAGGACGTGGCTGTGATTATTATTGTAGTGGTGTTTCAACAGGAGATACGACGCTTTTTATTGCTGGTTGGTAAAAATGCTTCACTGCAGCGCAATAAAGCCTGGTGGCGATATTTCTTTGGAAAAACCCAGGCCGAAAAGAATAACTATGCCCGGATCAAACCTATCATTGATGCCTGTAAATCGCTTAAACAAACCCGTACAGGTGCCCTGATAGTCTTTGCCAAATATTACGACGAGCAATTTTATCAGAACAGTTGCGAGGTGGTTGACGCTAAAATATCAAAACGCCTGCTTGAAAGTATCTTTCAAAAAACCAGTCCGTTGCATGACGGCGCCGTGGTCATAGCCGAAAATAAGATCAAATCGGCCAGTTGTATTTTGCCGCTTACAGACAAGGCAGACCTGCCGGCACAATTTGGCTTGCGCCATCGGGCAGGCATAGGCGTAACCGAAGCTAATGAGGCTACAGCTATTATTGTATCTGAAGAAACCGGCGAAATATCTTATGCTAAACAAGGCCGTGTTAAAATGAATATTAGCTTTGCTGAACTGGAAAAACTACTAAACAAGGATTTCTGATCAACGCGGTTTCTTGCGGTCATCTGGCCTTGCAATCTTATTTTCAGTGGTGTCATTCTTACCTGCTATAGGCATCTTATAACCTGTTCTATCTGTTTTAACAATGGGCATTTGAGGGTCGGTGTTTTGGGTTGGCGCTACCGGCATACGGCCCGGGTGTTTAAGGGTTTTAGCCGGCACCGTCGCCGAAAATCTGGATGCACCGGGTTTGCCGATCCGCAAAGAATCATCGAACGTTTTTTTCCATTGCGGCTCCTGCTTTTTAACCAATGGCTTGGCCGGAGTCAGTTTAAATTGCTGAGCTTTTGTTGTTAAAATACAGGCCGCAAATGTCGAGGTCAGAATTAATGTTTTCATAATACCAGGTTTGATATTTCAAGTTACAGGCAGATTAATTTGATTCCTAACGATTTAACATTTTTAACATTTAGCCCGGCTAGGGTATTACATTCGGACCATGCTATACACTCATACTGCGCAGGCCTTAGCCACCAGGCCGGCATAATCATTTTTAATGGGTTTATTCGGCCTCCGTTTCAATGAAAAGCTAATCTCCAATAACTAAGTCTCTAAACTCTATTTATTAAAAAACGAATCCATAACCGCATAGCGTTGGGCATCAGTAATAGCTTGTTGCTGACTGTCTTGGTTGATAATCATGTACTTGCCGCCTTTTACCGTATCCCAGGTTGGTAGCCCTGCGCCGTTGGGGTTGCCGGTTTTTACAAAGTTTACGAAGAAGTTCTGCATAGTTTCTGACGTTTTAAAATCATCAGCCCCCCAGGCATATACCTTGTTGGTTGGCAGGTTGCCCAGTGCATATTCAATCTCTGAGGCGTGTGCCGCACCCGGCGAATGATCGACCGCGCCAGCAGGCGCATTGGCCATAATTGGGCGGCGTTTATTGAAGAAATAACGGTATACCGGCTTGTGCCCGGTTTTGCTTTGCATGTCCACAAATTTCCAGGTGGCATAGGCAATAAAACGGTCTGACGCCAGGTTGGTGGCCGCCTGGGCTACGTCAGCGTCTGTTGCGGCGGGATATGCACTTATAATGTCGTTTGCGCGCTCTTTGTATAACTTCTCTACACCACTTCTATACCCTTCAACCGTCGCTTCTGATCTTCCCAGCACACCATTCGGACCACCTTCTGCCGAGTTCCAGCCAGCCAGTAATGCTACGTCCATTTGTTTGCCTGCATCAAATATGGCTTGTGGTGTTTCCGGCAAAAAGTAACCGTCTACGTCGGCACCAAAGCCTGAGCGGGCTGCCAGTTTCAATAAAGTGTCGGCCGGGATCTTTCGCAGATCGGCCAATGAGTTGGCGCCGATCGAGGTGGCGAATTTCGCGCCGCTCTGCTCGGCATCAGCCAATGGTTTTGGCGACAGGTTACCCAGCAAAGAACCACTCTCGCCAATAGCTGCCCTGAACAATCCTTTTGATAGCGGCGAGGCCACCTGCCCGCATACCGACATAGAACCTGCCGACTCGCCAGCGATAGTAACTTTTGACGGGTCGCCGCCAAAGGCTGCGATGTTTTTGTTTACCCAAACCAGGGCCGCATGCTGATCCATCAGTCCATAGTTACCTGAAGCATGGTGCGCCGACTCGGCGCTTAGTTCAGGGTGCGCCATGAAACCGAAGACACCCAGGCGGTAGTTAACCGTAACGGTAATAATACCTTTCTTGGCCAGTGCCTCGCCGTCGTAACGATATTCGGAGCCGTCGCCGGCCTGGAATCCTCCTCCATAAAAATAAACCAGCACGGCCAGTTTTTGCCCTTTGGCTTGCGGCGGTGTCCAAACGTTCAGGTATAAACAATCTTCGCTTTTGCCATCGCTTCTAAACTGCATGTCGCTATAAATGTAGCGCTGCATAGCCTGCGGACCGAAATGATCGGCCTTGCGTACCCCGGTCCAGTTTTTAGGGGCTCGCGGCTCTTTCCAGCGCAGATCGCCCACCGGGGGCTGTGCAAACGGTACGCCTTTGTAAGATACTACGCCGCTGGTTTCAGTAACGCCTTGCAGCGTACCGTTGGCCGTTTTTACCTGCGGATTTTGTGCATAAGCGTTCACAGCAAATAAGGCAAAAGCTGCCAGGAATATTTTTTTCATAGTTTGTCAGGATTATAGTCGGTTTAACAAATTTAATATTTGCGTAGAGATTAGTGGGTAAGTGGGTGTAACATAGTTGGTACTGAATGCAGGGAATATCGAACATCGAATTTGGAATAGTGAATGATGAAGTATTCGATAGTTAATTCCCTCCCAAGGGAGGGGTGCGGCCGCAACGAGCGATGACAGGGAGGGGTTTCGCCGATAAGCAAATTTTACAAACCCCTCCCTGCCCTCCCAAGGGAGGGAATCACGCGGGGCCTAGGCTTTTCTTCTAGCTGTTAAAAAGAAAGGATAAACACCGACCCCTCATTTTCTACCGACTGCACCTGGATATTACCCTTGTGCAGCATCATGATCTGCTTGCACAAGCTTAGCCCGATGCCGCTGCCCGTTTTGCGGGTACTGAAAAAGGGGATAAATATTTTATCAACCAGCTCAAGCGGCATGCCTACGCCGTTGTCGGCTACTTTTACCAGGGGTTTGCCGTTGGGCGATAGCTCGGCGCTTAGGGTGATGGCCGGCTCGGGGCTATCTTTTACGGCTTCGATGGCGTTAACCAGCAGGTTAATGAGCACCTGCTCAATCAGGTTTATATCTACATCAATGGCCATCTGCATATCGCGCAGCACCACATTAAGCTCAATATTTTTGGCGGCCAGGGTGGGCTGCATCAGGCTGTTCAGGTTTTCAAACAGGTTGCGCACCAACACTTTTTTCAGGTCAAGTCGCGTTATTTTGTTGAGGTTGCGGTAGCTCTCGGTAAATTTAAGCAGGCCCTCGCTGCGGCGTTTAATGGTGTCAATGCCCAGCTCGAGGTCGTCCAGATCGGCATTGCCGGCGTTTTCGGTGCTGTATGTTTTGAGGCGATTTTTTAATGTGTCGGCTAATGAGGATATGGGCGCTACCGAGTTCATGATCTCGTGCGTCATCACGTTAAGAAGCTTTTGCCAGGCCTTTGATTCGGTTTCGTCCAGCGCTTCGCTGATGTTCTGGAAAGCCAGCAGGCGGTACATTTTTTCGTCGCTGCGGATGACCGTCACCGTAAGCAAAATTTTAACCAGCTGCTTGTTACGCTGTATCGAGATCACCTTGCTGTCGCCGGGCTTTAGCTTCATCGCTTCGGCAAACAAATTCTCATCGCGTTTTTTCAGCGACTCGATAGATTTTAAATACGGTATACCAAAGATGTTTTTAAATGATTCGTTCAGCCAGCCTATCTGCCCGGTTTCTTCCTCGTACGACAGGATGCCGGTATCCACCAGCTCCAATATTTTTTGCAGGTAGTGATATTGCGTTTCGCGCTCGCGGCTTATTTCCTTAAAAGTGGTGTTGATGTCGTTAAAGCCTTTGCGAAGCGGCTTTAATTCGGTCGGGGCACGTCCAACGTCAAAGTACCTCGAAAAATCGCGGTAATGTACCGACTCGGCAAATTGTTGTACCTCCAGGTGCGCTTTTTTATGATAGCGCAGCAAATCGGCTACCACAAAACTAACCAGCGGTATGCCTATAAGCAGGTAAACATACAAATGCAGCACAACAATAAATGCTACGCCCAGCAGTGTCAAAAACAACAAGGCTATGCGTAAAATAATGCGTAACTCGTAACCTTTAAATATCATATTTACTTAGCCTGCGGTAAAGGGCAGTACGGGTTAGCCCCAGTTCTTTTGCGGCCCGGGTAATGTTGCCGCTATGTTTCTCGATGACACGCAAAATAGTGGTTTTTTCCAGCATACTCAGCGGCATATCATCCATAGGCTCGGCGGCAGCCGACGCGGTCTCGATGGACGAAAATATCAGGTCGCCGGCCGAAAGCACATTGCTATCGGCCATAATTACTGCGCGCTCCATGGTATATTGCAACTCGCGCACATTGCCGGGGTAATGGTAAGTATTCAGCTTTTGCAAAGCGCTGTCATCAAAAGTAATGGCCGGTTTGAGGTACTTGGTAGCGTATACACCGGCGAAATGTTTGGCCAGCAGCTCAATATCGTCACCACGTTTACGCAGCGGCGGCATGGTTACCTCGACGGTATTAATACGGTAGATTAAATCCTTACGGAAACGGTCATCATTAGCCAAGTCCTGCAAAGGCAGGTTGGTGGCACAAATAAGGCGTATATCAATATCCACAGGTTTATTATTACCCAGGCGCGTTACCTGCCGGTTTTGCAGCACGGTAAGCAGTTTGGCTTGCTGGCGAAGTGAGATGTTGCCTATCTCGTCCAGAAACAACGTACCGCCGTTGGCATCTTCAAAACGGCCGGGGCGGTCTTCGCGCGCATCTGTAAAAGCGCCTTTTTTATGTCCAAACAGTTCGCTCTCAAACAGGTTTTCGGTCAGCGAGCCAACGTCGACTTTTATAAATGGCTTGCCGGCGCGTAATGAACGTTCATGTATAGCTTTCGCGATGAGGTCTTTGCCGGTGCCGTTTTCACCTAATATTAAAATATTCGCATCTGTAGGTGCAATTTTGTTCACCTTCAAAAAAACATCCTCCATTAAGGGCGACTCGCCATGCAGCATGGTTGAGCTGGTGTTATTTTTTGACGACGAGGTTTTGGTTGATTTGTCGCTGTCTTTTTTATCCAGCAGGTCTTTGATCACATCGATCAGCTTATCGTTGTGCCATGGCTTCACCATGAAGTCGGACGCACCTTCTTTAAGCGAACGCACTGCCAGGTCTATATCGCCGTAGGCAGTGATCATGATCACGCAGGCCTCGGGCTTCCATTCGCGCACTTTGCGCAGCCAGTACAAACCTTCATTGCCGGTATTAATAGCGCTGTTAAAGTTCATATCCAGCAAAATAATATCCACATTATTGCGCTGCAGCAGGCTGTTCAGGTTTTCCGGATTTTTTTCGGTAATTACCTCTTGTGCTTCGGTTTTGAGTAAAAGTTTTACGGCCGTAAGCACGTCCGGATCGTCGTCAACAATTAAAACAGTGGCTTTTTTAAGTAACATACAAGCGTGAAAATACAATTAAATATAATAAGTATATTAAGTTGGTATTTGGCAATAATGCAACCACAAAACGTAATGAACTGTAAAACAATTTTTTGTAGCTAAACAGGCAAAAATCACTGTATCAAAACCGGACACTTGCTGTGTCATAAGCGTACGGAAATATTTTAAAACCTGATATCATTTATTTGATTTACAGTATTTTATATTGTGGCACGTTGTTGTATTGGCACACTGTGTATAAATCGAATCTGAACAAAATACCGTGGATAGAAAAATTGAAAAGAAAAAGTGGAACGCTAAGCGCTTGTTAACCATAGGCGGCATAACCGGCCTTATATTGTTAATTGGCGGCAGTATTTATTTTACCTCCGGAAAAAGCAAGCTTTCTGTTGATACCGAACGCCTTACCATAAGTGATGTTACTAAAGGGCCATTCCAGGTTACCGTGCCTGTTAATGGTTCGGTAATGCCAATAACTACTATTTACCTTGACGCAGTTGAGGGCGGCCTGGTTGAAGCTGTATATGCCGAGGATGGCGCTAACCTGAAAAAAGGCGACCCAATACTCAAGCTGTCAAACACCGACCTGGAACTTAACCTGGCTAACCAGGAAACCGCCGTGTATGCGGCGCAAACCCAGATGCAGATATCGCAAAACAATGCTACATCAAACACCATCAATAAATTGAACCAGATGGCCGACGTAGACAATGCTTATAAAGAAGCCGAGCGCATTTACAAGTTAAACAAACGACTGTACGACCAAAAAGCTATCGGGCAGCAGGAATACCAGTCGTCAGTAAATAATTATGATTACCAGCTTAACCGCTGGAAACTTACTCAACGTATTTTAAAGCAGGACACCGCGTTGGTTGGACAGCAAAATAAGCAGGCACAAGAGCAATATGCGCAAATGAAGAACACCCTGAACCTGATGCGCAAAAAAGTGTCTGACCTGACTGTGCGGGCACAGGTTGACGGGCAGTTAACCTCAATGGACTCTGAAGTTGGACAGAATAAAAACAAAGGCGAACGGCTGGGGCAAATTGACGTCCTGACCGGGTATAAGGTGCGTGTTGATGTGGATGAGCATTACCTGTCGCAGGTATATACCGGACTTAAAGGCACCTTTGACTTTGCGGGTAAAAATTATACGCTGCAAATCAAAAAGGTATTTCCGCAGATAGCAAATTCAAAGTTTCAGGTAGATATGCAGTTTGTGGGCACCGTGCCAAAAGGTATTCGCCGCGGGCAAACGCTGCAGATATTATTGGCGCTAAGCGACGCCTCAAACCAGATACTTTTACCTAAAGGCGGCTTTATTGAAAAAACCGGCGGCAACTGGGTATTTAAAGTAAGTGAGGACGGCAAAACCGCTTATAAAGTTGACATACAACTGGGTCGTCAAAGCACCGACTATTACGAAATACTGGGCGGCCTGAAACCGGGCGACAAGGTAATTACCTCAAGCTATGAAACCTTTGGCGACATACAGGAACTAATATTAAATAAAAACTAAACGTAAACACAACCCACACCGGGTAGGAGGATAAAATGATAAAGATTACCGATCTGCAAAAATATTACCGTACCGAAGAGGTAGAAACCATTGCCTTGAACAAACTGTCAATCGAGGTTAAAGAAGGCGAGTTTGTGGCCATTATGGGTCCTTCAGGCTGCGGCAAATCAACCTTGCTTAACATTTTGGGGTTGCTGGACGACCCGGACGGCGGCAGCTATCTGTTTAACAGTATTGAGGTGGCCGATTTTAATGAACGTAAACGTGCCGACCTGCGCAAGCATAACATTGGCTTTGTGTTCCAGAGCTTTAACTTGATTGATGAGCTTACCGTTTTTGAAAACGTGGAGCTGCCGCTCATCTATACCGGCGTGCCGGCTTCAGAGCGCGTGGGCCGGGTGGAAAAGGTGCTTGACAAAATGCAGATCATGCACCGCCGCAATCACTACCCGCAGCAATTATCGGGCGGCCAGCAGCAGCGTGTGGCCGTGGCCCGCGCGGTGGTTAACAACCCCAAATTGATCCTTGCGGATGAGCCCACCGGTAACCTGGACTCAAGCAATGGTAACGAGGTAATGGAGCTGTTAACCGATCTGAATGAGCAGGGCACTACCATTATCATGGTAACGCACTCTGAGCACGATGCACGTTACAGCCACCGCATCATCCGCTTGCTTGACGGGCAAACCGTTATGGAAAACATCATGATATAAAAATTACTGAATATACCTCATCACAATTTACAATTAGTTAGTTAAGTGCTGCCAGAACTCTTTCCCTTACGGGGAAAGAGCACCCTGGTGTTTTTAATCGTAACCTGCCATGATCAAAAATTACTTTAAAATAGCCTGGCGAAATTTAATTAACCGAAAATTTTATAGTGCTTTGAACATAACCGGCCTTACCGTTGGCCTGACTGTCGGTTTGCTCATTTTAATTTGGGTAAAAGACGAATTAAGCTTTGATAAGTTCAATTCAAAAGCAGCACAAATTTATAAAGTGAATGGCGAGATAGGTTCGGGCTCATCAAAACAAGTTTGGGGTGTAACACCGGGGCCAGTTGCCTATTATGCACTTAAACAAGTTCCGGGTGTGCTTAGTGCTGTACGCATTATCACCAATTACAACTATTCTATCTTTAACTATCAGGATAAAACTCTGAAACAAGATTACGGTACGCTATCTTATATTGACGATAGCTTCTTTAAAATATTTGACTATCGCCTGCTTAAAGGCAATGTCAACAAACCTTTTCCAAATGACGAGTCGGTAATTATTACAGAAAGTACGGCTAAACGTTTTTTTGGCGATGCCGACCCTATAGGTAAAGTACTTAGGGGCGATTCAAAAACACCATTTGTGGTTTCAGGGATATTGGCTGATTTCCCGGCAAATTCCAGCATACATGCCGATATGCTGTTTTCCATCAATCTTCGCAAAAAAGAATATGCTGCTAACCCCTATCATCAAATGGATAACGACTGGGGTAATTTTTATGCTACCACTTATTTATTGGTCAGGCCTAATGCGTCAATCTTTGCTATTGAGAATAGATTAACGCAAATACACAGAACCAACTACGCCGGCATGAAACCAAACGAGGGCGCATTCTTTTTACAGCCGCTATCCAGTGTACACTTATACAACCCGGATGGTTCTTCGGCAGGCATTCAGATCGTAAAGATATTTACCATTGTTGCCCTCTTGATTTTGCTGATAGCATGTATTAATTATATTAACCTTTCAACTGCGCTAGCCATATTACGCTCAAAAGAGGTGAGTATACGCAAGATTGTTGGTGCTGAGCGCAAGCAATTGTTTGCACAATTTGTGGTTGAAACTTTTTTATGCTTCTCAATAGCGCTATTACTGGCGTTGGCGGCCATTTGTGCCGTAATGCCTTTATACAACAGCCTATCCGGCAAAAACATGCAATTTAACCTGTTGAATGCCGATATATTAAAAGTCATTGGTTTAACAATAACAGCCACCTTAATTGCGGCAAGTATTTACCCCGCTTTGTTATTATCTTCATTTAATCCGAACAACGCACTTAAGGGAAAAATATCCGTCACCGGTAATGGAACCCTTCGCAAGATATTGGTAGTTTGTCAATTTGCTGTTTCAATAGGCTTCATTATTGGGACCATTATTATTAATAAACAGCTAAACTTTATCAATCATCTAGATACGGGGTATGATAAAGAACATGTTTTTTCTGTGCAATTGCATGCTATGCAAGACCACTACGACGCCATTAAAACTGAGTTGCTGCAACAACCATCCGTAATAGGGGTAACATCGGGTAATAGTAGCCTGGTATCCGCAGCCAGCAGTACTACCGGCACCGACTGGGACGGCAAAGACCCATCATTGAGTTTTTTAATCCATTCTTTTGAAATGGATCAGGATTTTATGAAAGTTATGAAGGTTAAGTTAACCGACGGCGAAGGTTTCAGCGGCTCAAAAGCTGATACCGGCAACTTTATATTAAATGAAACCGCTGTAAAATTAGCCGGCATAAAAAAACCTATTGGCAAACGATTTAAGATTTACAATATAAATGGCCGAATCATCGGCGTAGTTAAAGACTTCCATTTTGCATCGGTAAAGCAAGCTATAGAGCCGTCCATCTTTTTATATCGCAAAAACTCATGGCAAATGCTTGTTAAAACCACAGGTAAAGATGCTCCGGCTGCGATAGCTGCAGTAGAAAAATTTTGGAAAAAATACAATGCCAATTTCCCCTTTGAGTATAGTTTTCTAGATGATGATTATAACTATCTGTATAAATCAGAAACACAAACAGCTAAGCTATTCAACATTTTTGCCTGCATAGCCATATTTATTTCGTGTCTGGGCCTGTTTGGCCTGGCTACTTACACCGCGCAGGTAAAGGTAAAAGAGATAGGCATACGCAAAGTTTTAGGCGCCAGCGTGATGAATATCACGGCCATGCTTTCAAAGGATTTCTTATTACTGGTAATGTTAGCTTTTGTCATCGCATCGCCCATAGCCTGGTACTTTATGAATAAATGGCTTTCGGCTTATGCCTATCGCACCTATTTGTCATGGTGGATAATGGGCTTGGCAGGCCTGTCAGCAATTGCCATAGCACTCATTACCATCAGTTTTCAATCCATCAAAGCGGCCTTTGCCAACCCGGTTAATAGTTTACGAAACGAATAGTTAAACAACCTTTCACTATGATCAAGAATTACCTGAAAATTGCCTGGAGAAACTTGCTGAACCAACGGTTGTTCAGTGTTATCAATATCGGCGGACTGGCAACCGGGCTGGCCGTTTGTATGATGATCATGATGTATGTGGCTCATGAAATGAGTTACGACCGCTTTAATAAAGATGCCGGCCGTATATTTATCCCCAACCAAACTATTACCTCGGGCGGCACTATGTTAAATGTCGATCGCATGAGTTATGCCGCGGGCGATATCATTCAAAAAGCCCAAACACTGGTTGATGGTCGCAGCCGGATGTTCGCTTATCCTAAACCAGTCATCACCTATAACCCTACATCGCCTCAGCAAAAATTCTCAGAAAAAAAACTATTATTTGCCGATGCTAACTTTTTCGACTTCTTTAATTTGAAGCTAGAATCCGGCCAATCGGCCGATGTGCTTAGCCGGCCGTTTAGCGTAGTTTTATCGCAGGACATGGCCAAAAAATATTTTGGCAGCGAGAACCCGGTAGGTAAAACCATCGTGTTAAAAACCGACTCGGCCTATACCTACCTGGTTAGCGGGGTGGCTGCGAATAGCCCCTCAAACTCGTCAATCACTTTCAACTTTGTTACCTCGGGCGAAAGCCTGATGACCATGAAAAATACTGACGGCTACATTGGCAATAAACAGGACATTGGCTTTGGCAGCTTTGACACCTTTTTGCGCCTGCGCCACGCTGCCGATAGCGCTGCATTAAGACAAAGCCTTAACCACATGGCTCAAGCCGGGAACCAGGGCCCTATAACTACCAGTTACAAATTAATATCGCTTCAAGATGTGCACCTGCTTGGCGATGGCGATTTTGCCCAGGCCAAAGCCACTTATCTTAAGATATTCCCGATCATAGCCGGGCTGATACTACTGCTGGCGCTGATCAACTACATGAGCCTATCGACAGCAAAAGCTACGCTACGGGCCAAAGAGGTGGGCGTACGCAAAGTATCCGGCGCCAGCCGAAACACAATAGCGGCGCAGTTTTATACCGAGTCGGCATTGTTTACGGTGCTGGCATTTGCGTTGGGTTATGTGTTATGCTTTGTGTTTAAGCCTTGGTTTTTAAATGTACTGCAAATCAGTATTGATAACACGTTTTTATACAGTCCGCTGGTATTGAGTTTATTGGCTGGCTTGCTGGTACTCACCATTTTAGTGGCGGGAAGTTACCCCTCATTCATCTTATCGGCCTTTAAACCGGTTATAACCCTTAAGGGCAAAACCAGCAAGGCTGCCGGCGGTGTGGTGGTGCGTAAAGTGTTTACCACCTTGCAATTTGCCGTGGCTGCCTGCCTTATTATTTGCGGCATGGTTATAGGCCAGCAAATGTACTTTTTTAAACATGCCGATACCGGCATAAACCGCGACAATGTGGTAATGATACCGATTGGAAAAGGCCTAAGTAAAAGCTACCCGGCGTTTAAGCACGAGGTAGAAGCCATAACCGGCATTAGCCAGGTATCGACATCAAACCACGCCTTATTTAAGGGGCACGATATGTTTTTTGCAACCGGCAAAACCAAAGCCCAAAACATTGGACTGAGCGCCATGATCACCGATAAAAACTTCATTAGCATGCTGGGGCTAAAATGGAAATATGCACCGGCTATTAATGCCGATATCGCCTCGCGTGAAAAAATATTATTGAATGAAACGGCCGCACGAGACCTGGGCTTTACCGGCAATCCTATTGGCAATTTTATTGAAAACGGCAGTAATCGTATGGAGATAGCCGGGGTTTTGAAAGATTTTAATTATGGATCGATGAAGTTTGAGATAGGGCCGCTGGCAATTACCATTTTGCAGGATACTGCCGCATATTACGCTAAGCAGGGCTGCCAGCTTTTTGCCAAGATTGGGCCGCACACCAACCTGCCAACAGTGCTGGACAATATCAAATCCATCTATAAAAAGTATGATAAAGACACCCCGTTTGACTACACCTTTATGGACGACACTTTTAACGCCCAATACAAAGCCGAAGAGCGTTTATCATACCTGTTTAATACGTTCACTTATATAACCATTATGCTGGCCGCAATGGGGCTGTTTGGCCTGGTGGCCTTCACTACCGAGCAGCGCACCAAAGAGATTGGCATACGCAAGGTATTGGGCGCAAGCGTAGCATCCATCAACACCCTCCTGTCGCGCGATTTGCTGACGCTGGTGTTACTGGCTGTATTGATCGCCTCGCCGATGGCAGGCTGGCTCATGCACAAATGGCTGCAGGGTTTTGCCTATCGCATTGCCCTGTCGTGGTGGATGTTTGCCTTAACCGGAGGCATCATCATTTTAACAGCGGTATTAACGGTAAGCTACCATGTGCTGAAAGCAGCGATAGCTAGCCCGGTTAAAAGTTTACGGAGCGAATAAAAACCTATCACTATGTTAAAGAATTATATCAAAATCGCCTGGCGCAATATCATCAACAAAAAGTTATATAGCGCCATAAATATTATAGGCCTTACTGTTGGTTTGGCCGTAGGCCTGCTTATTTTACTTTGGGTGCAGGATGAAAACAGCTACGACAAGTTCAACACCAAGATTGATCGTATTTATAAGGTGAATGCGGCGATAGGTACCAGCGACAGTCGTCAGGTTTGGGGGAGCGTCCCGGCGCCGGTTGCTTTTCATGCCTTGAAAGCGGTACCTGAAGTGGAAAATGCTGTTCGGGTTGTCGGGATGTGGGATTATAGCAAAATCAGGTACAAGAATAAATTGCTGCAGATAAATGTCCCCATGAAATTTGTGGACGACTCTTTTTTTAAAGTGTTTGATTACAAATTGCTTAAAGGCAATCCACAAAAACCATTTCCTAACGATGAGTCAATGATTTTGTCTGAAAGCCAGGCAAAGATCTATTTTGGCGATGAGAACCCCATAGGCAAAGTTATAAAAGCAGATGATAAAGTTCCATATACTGTATCGGGCATTATGGCCGATATGCCCTCCAATTCATCTATTGCAGCCGGTATACTTTTCCCAATAAATATTAAACGTAAACAATACGATGGTAAAGGTATTTGGAAGGCAATGGATGAAGATTGGGGCGACTACTATACAGACACTTATCTACTGATAAAATCCGGCGCATCAATTACGGCTATCGGCAATAAATTAACCCATATACATATGGTGCTTCACAAAGGTATCAAACCCACCGATGGTGTTTTTCAATTACAGCCTTTAGCTGATGTACATTTGTACAATCCTGACGGTAGCTCCGCAGGCGCACAGATCGTCAGAATATTTAGCATCATTGCGGTATTGATTTTATTGATTGCCTGTATTAACTACGTCAACCTGTCAACCGCCCGATCGGTGCAGCGTAGTAAAGAGGTTAGCGTACGCAAAATTATTGGTGCCGAGCGGTTGCATCTTTTCTTTCAGTTTGTATTTGAGACAGCGTTGTGTTTTGCCATTGCACTGATATTAGCTTTCTCGCTCATTTATGCTATCATGCCGTTTTATAACAACATCGCCGGTAAGGAAATGCATTTTAGCTTATTTAGCACTGACATTTGGAAAGTGATTGGCTTAACCGTTATAACCACCTTGATTGTCTCAAGTATTTATCCAGCGGTATTGCTGTCATCCTTTCAACCCATTGATGCCTTGAGAGCTAAAAGCACAAGCGTTGGTAATGGTGCTTTCAGAAAAGTTTTGGTGGTTTGCCAATTTGCTTTTTCTATCGGGTTGATAATTGGCTCGCTAGTCATCAATCGGCAACTTAGTTATATCCAAACCACGCAGATAGGTTATGACCGCGACTTTATTTTTACCGTAAATATTTACAACAACATGTATCCGCATCAGGAGGCTATAAAAGCTGAACTATTGCGTCATCGTGAAATAAAAGACGTAACCGTTGGCGACAACATTGTAATTAGCCAAGCAGCAACCAGTGATACCGATTGGGACGGTAAACCTAATGATGTAAGTATGCTGATCCATCCTTTTTTTGTCGACAAAAATTTTCTGCACGCTTTTAAAGTTAATCTGATAGCCGGCAGCAATTTTAGTGGGGAAGGCGACAGCTCAAGTTATATCTTAAATGAAACTGCTATCAAAAAAGCGGGTATTAAAAACCCTATCGGCAAAAGATTTAAGCTATTTCGGCGGGAGGGTGTTATAGTGGGGATAGTTAAAGACTTTCATTTTGCGTCTTTAAAACAGGCGATAGAACCGGCTATTTTTGCATGTACAGATAAATCGGGTTCGTTATTTGTACGCACAACCGGCCAGGACGCAAAGGCTGCCATTAAGCTGGTAAAAGGCTTTCATGACCGATACAATCCCGAAGATCCGTTTGAATACAAGTTTTTGGATGACGAATTTAATAACCTGTATAAATCCGAACAAAACACCAGCGCGCTGTTCAACATTTTTGCCTGCATAGCCATATTTATTTCATGCCTGGGCTTATTCGGCCTGGCTACTTATACTGCGCAGGTAAAAGTGAAAGAGATAGGCATACGCAAAGTTTTAGGCGCCAGCGTGGTCAATATCACGGCCATGCTGTCAAAAGATTTCCTGCTGCTGGTAGCCTTATCGCTGGTGATAGCGGCGCCTATTGCCTGGTACGTCATGAACAAGTGGCTTCAAGATTACATCTACCGCGTCACCTTAAGCTGGACCATCATTCCGCTGGCGGGCGTTTCTGCCTTGCTGATCGCCCTGGCTACCATCAGTTTCCAGGCTATTAAAGCAGCACTGGCCAACCCGGTAAAAAGTTTAAGGAGCGAATAAAATCAACCCGTTATGTTAAAGAACTATTTCAAAATAGCCTGGAGAAACATGCAACGTCATAAAGCTTACTCGGCCATTAATGTGGCCGGGCTGGCTATTGGCCTGGCAGCATGTTTGTTGATTTTTGTGGTGGTGCAGTTTGAGCTGAGCTATGACAAGTTTCAACCTAATTATAAAAACATTTACCGTGTTGTTATGCAGCAAAAATCGGGCGATGCAATGGAATATTACGAGGGTGCGCCCTACCCTATGTCTGATGCATTGAGGGCCGATTTCCCTGACGCAAAATTCGCTACTATTCACACCAGCTATGGCAGCCAGATTACCGTGCCGGCACACAATACGGGGATAAGTACTGATGATAAAAAGTTTACTGAAAGTGCAGGTATACTCTTCATGGAGCCGCAGTTTTTTGATATGTTTAAATACAACTGGTTATCGGGCAGTGCAAGTGTACTTGGCGCTCCGGGTATGGCCGTTATTAACCGCAGCACTGCTAATAAATACTTCGGCGACTGGAAAAACGCGACTGGCAAAATTATCAGAATGGACAACCGGCTTACTCTGAAGGTTGCCGGTGTGATAGAAGACGCGCCCGCTAATTCCGATTTTCCGCTACGCGTGATGGTATCTTATCCAACCTTGAAAACACATATGGAAGCCTATGATCTGGAGGACTATTGGTGGGATATTGAAAGTGATCATCAAATATTCATGATGCCGCGTGCAAATCAATCGGTAAACGCCATCAATGCGCAATTAAAAACTTTCACCCAAAAACATTATGGCCAAAGTGATGCCCGCACGAGATTTCATTTTTTACAACCACTTGCCGAGCTGCATTACGATACTCGCTTTAATTCGCTGAGCGATCATATAACCAATAAGGCTACCATCAGCACTTTGTCTTTTATCGGTGTGCTTATCATTTTGATGGCATCTATCAACTTCATTAATTTATCAACTGCGCAATCTGTCGGCCGGTCTAAAGAAGTGGGGATCCGTAAGGTATTGGGCAGCAACCGGGCACAATTAATCAAACAATCCATAGGCGAAACAGCGCTGATCGTGCTATTCGCCCTCACCCTGGCTTTGGTTGTAGCCAAACTGGCAATGCCGTATTTAAAAAACATTGCAAGCGTGCCTGATAACATCAGTCTGATCACTCCGGGTTCTGTTATATTTTTGATTATAGCAACTATTGTTATCGTACTGGTATCGGGCATTTATCCGGCGTTGGTGGTGTCGGGATTTAAACCGGTACTGGCGCTAAAAAATAAAATTACGGCGGCCTCTGTAGGTGGCGTGCCTTTGCGCCGGGTACTGGTAGTAGCGCAGTTCTCGATCGCGCAACTACTTATCATCGGTACCATTGTAGCGGTTAAACAAATGAATTTTGTAAATGCTGCAGATCTTGGTTTTAATAAAGAAGCTGTTTTAATTATCCCTGGCAGCACCGATAGTGCTACCTTGTTAAGGTCAGCGAGTTTTAAACAAACTTTACTGCAAACGCCGGGTGTTAAGTCGGCTAGTTTTACGTCAGATCAGCCTTCGTCAAACAGCAATTGGTCGGCTAACTTTCATTTCAACAATTCGGGTACAAGCGAAAACTATCACCTGTATATCAAATTTGGCGATGCCGATTATTTTAAAACGTTCGGGATTGCCTTCAAAGCAGGTATGCCTTATGAACAAAGAGATACCACCACCGGCGTTGTAGTCAACGAAACGCTCGCCAAAAAACTAGGCGCTAAAAAGGCGGACGATATTATTGGTAAAACCATAAAACTGGGTATATCTACTGCTAACTGGCACCCCATAGTAGGTGTTGTTAAAGATTTTAAAACCAATACCCTGCGCGAAGCCATAAAGCCAACCATCATCATACAGGATAAAAAAGAACAAGGCGAAGTTGCCGTTAAATTAAATACCCGCAATCTGCCGGCAACAATTGCGGCCATACAAAAAGCCTGGGCGCAAACCTATCCTGAATACGCTTACAATGGTTACTTTCTGGATAAAAACATAGCCAGCTTCTACCAGCAAGAAAATCAGCTCGCGCTGGTTTATAAAATATTTGCTACTATAGCCATCTTTATTTCTTGCCTTGGCTTGTATGGCCTGGCTTTATTTATGGTAGTACAGCGCACCCGCGAGGTAGGCGTTCGTAAAGTGCTTGGCGCATCGGTAAGCAGCATTGTTTACCTGTTCTCTAAAGAATTTATGATACTGATCACGATATCGTTCTTAATTGCCACGCCAGTTGCTTATTACATGATGAATAGCTGGCTGCAACACTTTGTATTCCGCATAACATTATCAACAAGCATATTCATCATGGCTATCGCAGCGTCGTTGGCGGTAGCATGGTTAACCGTGGGCTATAAAGCAGTTACTGCAGCGCTGGCCAACCCCGTTAAAAGTTTAAGAAGCGAATAAAAATCTACCATTATGTTAAAAAATTATTTCAAAATAGCCTGGAGAAACATTCAACGTCATAAAGCTTACTCGGCTATTAATGTGGCTGGCCTGGCTATTGGCCTGGCAGCATGTTTGTTGATTTTTGTGGTGGTGCAGTTTGAACTGAGCTATGACAAGTTTCAACCCAATTATAAAAACATTTACCGCATTGTTATGCAGGAAGATTTTGGCGAGGGCCTTACTTATACTGAAGGCACCCCCTACCCTATAACCGACGCTTTACGTGCCGATTTTCCTGAGTCAAAATTTGCAGCCTTAAATACCGCTTACTGGAGCCAGATAACCGTGCCTGCACATGCCGGTAGCGTTAATGCCGACGATAAAAAATTTCTGGAGGGCAGCGGCATCATATTTATGCAGCCGCAGTTCTTTGATATTTTTAGCTACAAATGGCTTTCGGGCAATGCCTCTGTTTTGAGCAAGCCGGGCATGGTTGTACTTAACAAAACTACTGCCGGCAAGTATTTTGGCAGGTGGCAAAATGCCCCGGGCCACATGCTGATAATGGATAACCACATTATGCTTAAAGTAGCCGGTGTAATTGAAGACGCGCCGAAAAACAGCGACATCCCGCTTAAGGTGTTGATATCCTATGCTTCCATGAAACCTTACCTGCATGACTATAATTCTGACGACTCCTGGAACGTCATCAGCAGTAACCACCAGGTGTTTATGTTACCTCCTGCCGGTGTGCCGGTAAGCACCTTAAACGCACAGCTTAAAAACTTCACTATAAAACATTACCCGGCTAAACCGGGCGATAAAAAAGCGCACTTTGTGCAGCCGCTGGCCAACTTGCATTATGATACACAATTTGGCAACTCGCTGGGCGATCATATCACCAACAAAGCTACCATCCGCACACTATCATTGATAGCCATACTTATTATTGTAATGGCCTCTATTAACTTTATTAACCTGTCTACGGCACAGTCGGTAGGCCGGTCTAAAGAGGTGGGTATCCGCAAGGTTTTGGGCAGCAGCCGGCTGGAGCTTATCAAACAATCATTAGGCGAAACTACGCTTATTGTGCTATTTGCCGCCATACTTGCCATCGCTATAGCAAAACTAACCCTGCCTTATTTAAAAAATATAGCTAGCGTGCCTGATGATATTAACCTATTAACTACCGGTTCTGTTATATTTATGTTGGTGTCCACAATACTCATTGTGCTGTTTTCAGGCATTTATCCGGCCTTGGTAGTATCGGGTTTTAAACCGGTGCTGGCGCTTAAAAATAAGATCACTGCGGCATCTGTAGGCGGTGTGCCTTTGCGCCGCGTACTGGTAATAGCTCAATTCTCAATAGCTCAATTGCTCATTATAGGCACCCTTGTGGCGGTGCGGCAAATGAATTTTGTTAACAATGCCGACCTGGGGTTTAACAAAGATGCCCTGCTTATCATTCCGGGTAGTACAGATAGCACGAGCTTACAGCAAATGGACAGCTTTAAAGCGCAGCTGCTGCAAACACCAGGAGTAAAAAGCGTAAGTTTTATGGCCGATCAGCCATCGTCGCAAAACAACTGGACCACCAATTTTTACTTCAACGGGTTGATGGAAGAAAAGAACTATCAAACCGCGCTTAAATTTGGTGATGCCGATTATTTTAAAACCTTTGGCCTGCGGTTTAAGGCGGGCCACGGCTACGCCGCTGCCGACACCTCCAATGGCTACGTAGTTAACGAAACCTTTGCACAAAAAGTAGGCGTTCATAATTACAATGCGCTTATTGGCAAAACCATTCGCCTGGGCGGTGGCCCCTGGAAGCCCATAGTAGGTGTGGTTGAAGATTTTAAAACCAATACCCTGCGCGATGCGGTAAGGCCTGTAGTGATGCTGCAAAGCAAGAGCAACCAGGGCGTCATCGCAGTAAAAATTAACACCCGCAATTTTTCAAGCACGGTGGCTTCGGTACAAAAACAATGGGAACATACCTATTCGCAATACGCCTACAATGGTTACTTTCTTGACGAAAACATAGCCGCATTTTACAAGCAGGAAAATCAACTGGCATTGGTGTATAAAATATTTGCCATGATAGCCATTTTTATATCCTGCCTGGGCTTGTACGGGCTGGTATCATTCATGGTAGTGCAGCGCACGCGCGAGGTGGGCGTACGTAAAGTGCTTGGCGCATCGGTAGGTAGCATCGTTTACCTGTTCTCTAAAGAGTTTATGGTGCTTATCACGGTGTCGTTTATCATCGCTTCGCCGGTGGGTTACTACGTGATGAACAGTTGGCTGCAAAATTTCGTATTCCGCATAACATTATCTACCGGCATATTCATCATGGCTATTGCCGCGTCGCTTGTGGTAGCATGGTTAACCGTGGGTTATAAAGCGGTTACCGCAGCGCTTGCAAATCCTATAAAAAGTTTAAGAAACGAATAATAGATAAAACCTATAATTATGCTAAAGAATTATTTAAAAACCGCATGGCGCAATTTATGGAAGAATAAAGTGTTCTCTGCCCTTAATATAACCGGGCTGGCCGTAGGCATGGCAGCCTGTATAGTGATCATGCTTTTTGTGTTTTACGAAAAGAGCTTTGATAACTTTCATACCAAAAACGTCTATCGTATAAACGAGGTGCAAAGTTTTCCGGGCATGGCGGCACAAAAAGTGGGTTTAAGCATGCCGGGCATGGGGCCAACTTTGAAGCATGAATTTCCGCAGATAAAAAACTTTACGCGGGTAAAATGGCGTAATAAATACACCTTTACTAACAACAATAAAAAGCTGTATTTCCCGCAGGTTTTCGCGGTTGATTCTACATTCCTTCAGCTCTTTGATTTCGCTTTGATAAGCGGCGACCGTAAATCGGCCCTGGAAAGGCCTAACAGCGTTTTGCTTACAGAATCAACCGCGCAAAAGTTATTTGGTACTACAAACGTACTGGGTAAAACCATCATGCATTATGGCGATGCTAGAGGCGATACGATAAACTTTGCCATAACCGGAGTTTTAAAAGATGTGCCGAAAAACTCACAAATGCAGTTTGATGCCATTTACTCGTTAAGCAGTAATTTTAAACCAGCCGACTTACAGCAATGGGGCGGCAACTGGCTTGATACTTATATTGAACTGGCGCCTGGTACTAACACTAAAACGCTGGAAAGCAAGCTACCGGCCTACCTGAATAAATATTCAGGTCACGAGGACCTAAGCAAGTATTACGAGCTGTTTTTATTGCCGCTAAAAGATATCCATGCAGGCGCTGCCGACATTGGGTTAGACTATATTAATTTTAGAAAGTTCGATAAAAAATCAACCAACCTGTTTGCGCTTATTGCCTTTATTGTGCTGGCTATTGCCTGCATTAATTTCATGAACCTCTCAACCGCGCGCTCAAGCGAGCGGGCTAAAGAAGTTGGTGTACGCAAATCGATAGGTGCCGAGCGGCATGAACTGGCCATACAGTTTTTGGGCGAGACGGTGTTACTGGCTTTGATTGCCATGATCATTGCTTTAATATTGGTTTGGCTTTCTTTACCGTTTGTCAATCAATTGAGCGATAGAGAGCTAAGCCTCAACTTTTTTCATAACCCCATGCAGGCGTTGGCTATCTTAGGTTTTACCATTTTTGTAGGATTGATCTCAGGTTTGTACCCAGCCTTATACCTGTCATCATTTCAGCCTATAAAAGTTTTAAAAGGCAGTATTGAAAGCGGCAAAAAGAAAGGCAGTTTCAGAAATGTGTTGGTTATTGGCCAATTTACCAGCGCTGTTTTCCTGATGATAGCTACCATTTTGGCGGTGAAGCAGCTCAACTTTATGCAAAATCAAGATCCCGGCTTTACCCGCGAGCAGATAGTTACCGTGCCGCTTAATGGTAATACTGATGCTAAGTACGACCTGCTTAAACAAGAGCTAATGGCTAACAAAGCAATCAAAGATGTTACTGCTTCGCAGGATGTTTTAGGCAGCCACCTTGACCAAACCGGTGCTAGCTTCAGACCATCAAACGGCCCGGCAAAAGATTTCGGTTTAACCCGTTTAATTGTTGACAATAACTATTTGAAACTGTTTAACATTAAAATAATAGAAGGCCATAATTTTTCGCTCGAGTTGGGCCAGGCCGGCAAAGAGTATGTTATCAATGAGCAATTGGCACATGAGCTTTTAAAAGATCTGCCGAAAAACACCCCAATGTCGGCACTAATTGGTCAGCGTTTTGGTATGGATTCGTTGGGTACCATTACCGGTATCTGCAAAAATTTCAATTTCAACTCACTGCATTACAAGATAGAAACGCTGTTTATTAACTACCGGCGCGATTGGGGCTTTAACCAATTATCGGTAAAAATAAATGGCAGCAACGCCGCCGAAACGGTAGCCTTTATTAAATCTATCTGGGATAAAAACTTCCCCGACCGCCCATTTGAGTACCAGTTCCTTGATGATCATTTTAATGACGTTTACAAAGCCGATAACCAGGCAAGTAAAATTGTAGGCATACTGGCAGGTTTGGCCATCATGATATCATGCCTGGGCTTGTTCGGCTTGGCTTCCTACTCGGCCGAGCAGCGGGTTAAAGAGATCGGTGTGCGCAAGGTGCTGGGGGCATCGGTGCAAAACATTGTGCTGCTGCTGTCAGGCAATTTCGTGAAACTGGTATTGATTGCCAATCTGCTGGCTTGGCCATTAGCCTGGTACGCCATGCACAAATGGCTTGAAGGCTTTGCTTACCGCATTAATATCAGGCTGGATGTGTTTATGTATACTGCGTTGCTGTCTATCTGCATTGCGCTGTTTACCATCAGTTTTCAATCTATTAAAGCCGCATTGGGTAACCCGGTTAAAAGTTTACGGAGTGAATAAATTACAGCTATGATCAAAAGTTATTTTAAGCTGGCCTGGCGCAGCCTTGTCAAAAGAAAATTCTACTCTATACTTAATATCTCGGGCCTCGCCTTGGCCATAGGCTGCGGAATTTTGATTTATTTATACACTGCTTATCAATTAAGTTTTGATAGTTATCATAAAAATTCGGAGAACATTTTCAGGGTAGTGTATGATCTTCATTTTCAAAAAACGGAGTACAACAAAGGTGGCTCTGTCGCGGCTTATGAAGCATTACGCACCGGCATGCCTTCAATTGATCAGGCAGCAATAGCTGTAAACAATCAAAGCTTTATAGTTAATGTTAACACAGATGTAAATAAGCGTTTTAAGGAAGATAAAAACATTACTTTTACCAACTCTGCCTGGTTTAATATATTTAGCTACAAATGGTTGGCTGGCAATGCCAAACAATTAGATGAACCCAACACCGCAGCGTTAACTCAAACGCAAGCCAGAAAATATTTTGGTAATGCCGACCCTATGGGTAAAACGTTAGGCATAAATGGTCAACAGGTAAAAATAGTTGGTTTATTGGCTGATGCACCTTATAACAGTGATCTCAGATCTGACATTTACATTTCGTTCCTATCCATCAAAAATCTGGAAACTAAAACCGAGCCCGCATTTTTTACCGACTGGGGATATTTGATGAGCACTAACAGCGTTTTTGTATCACTTAAAACTCCGGATCAAAAAACAGCTGTCGAACGTTTTTTAGCGCGATTAACTACACAGTATTTAGGCAATAGCGGTGCGGCTTACTATACCTTTCATTTATTGCCTTTAAGCGATATGCATTTTGACATGCGCTATGCTGGTAAAGTACAGAAGTCGTTGCTGGTCACTCTGGTTATTATCGGTTTACTTATTATATTGATTGCAAGTATCAACTACATTAACCTGGTAATAACCGGGCAAACCCGGCGCAGTGTTGAAATTGGTACGCGTAAGGTTCTGGGCGGATCAACCGGGCAATTGTTCAGTCAGTTTATGATCGAATCATTGCTCAATGTCTTTATCGCTATAGTGATTGCATTTGCTGGAGTTCTTGTTTTACTGCCTGCAGTTAATCAATTATTATTTGAGGGCAACCCGGTACATATTCTTTCTTATCGACAGATAGTTTTATTTCTGACGATTATTTTAGTGGTAATTACTATAGGAACCGGCATTTATCCGGCGTTGCTTTTAAGCCGTGCAAATATCTTTCGGGCCTTAAAAAATAATATTTTGAATGTGCAGGCAGGTATTAGCCGAAAGGCATTGGTACTGGTGCAAAATGTGGTAGCCCAGGTGCTAATTATCAGCACTGTTATAATTGTATTGCAAGTACGCTTTTTGAAAAATACAGACACGGGCTTTGATCGCAATTTCGTGATAATGGTGCCCGTGGGCGATGCCCCTCAACAGCAAAAGGATTTACTGCGCCAGCGTTTGCAAAGTATTCCGGGTGTGCAATCATTAACTTTTTGCAGTAACGGTCCGTCAAGCAATAGCCAACGGGGCGCTACCATGAAATTTGCCAACCGCAATTGGGAAAAATGGTCCGCCCGTTTTGCCATTGGCGATACTGCATATATCCGCACGTTTGGTTTGCGCCTGCTGGCCGGCCGTAACGCCCGTAGCAACACCGCCGCACCCGAGTATGTGGTTAACCAAACTATGGTTAAAATGCTGGGCCTAAAAAATAACCAGGCCATTTTAGGCAAAGAGCTTTTGCCCGGCAACAATAAGGGCATCATAGTAGGGGTGGTTAAAGACTTTAATGTGCGCTCATTACTTGAGCCTATTGAACCTACAGTAATATTTCAAAATCCGTTTTTACAGCAAAATGTAGCTATCAAATTATCAGGCTCAAAACCTGAAACCGCCCTGGCGTCTATCCAAAAAAATTATCTGCATACATTTCCTGACCAGGTATTTACCTACCATTTTATTGACGATGAAATAGCCGATCTTTACAAAACCCAGAGCCTCCAGCAAAAACTGATATGGATAGGATCAAGCATCGCTATTATTATAAGCTCGTTGGGCTTGCTGGGGCTTATATCTATTATAATCCTGCATCGCACCAAAGAAATTGGCATACGCAAGGTATTGGGTGCTTCTGTCACGCAAATCAGCATGCTATTATCTAAAGACTTTTTGCTTGTCATTTTGTTGGCGATGATCATCTCCTCGCCTGTTGCCTGGTGGGTAATGCACAAATGGCTGCAAGGCTTTGCTTACCGTATTGATGTGCAGTGGTGGGTATTTGCATTTGCCGGCATGGCCGCTATTCTGATTGCTTGGGTTACCGTCAGCATTCAATCAGTCAAAGCGGCTTTGGCAAACCCGGTTGACAGCCTGCGTAACGAGTAAAATCGCCCGAAAAATAATTGTATCAAAACCGTACACTCACCGTGCAATAGCGAACGAGCGCAATGGATACCAACCCCTTAAATTAATCTATAAATCAGCCACTTAGGCAATTGGTACGTTAATTAATATATTGGCATCATGTTATCACTTAAAAATATATCTAAACATTATAAGGCCGGCAGCCTTAAAACCAACATCCTCAATAATATTGACCTGGATGTTGATGCCGGCGAGTTTGTGTCTATCATGGGTCCATCGGGCTCGGGTAAATCAACCCTGTTAAATATCATCGGTATGCTGGACGAACCTTCAGAAGGGTATCATTATTTTTTGAATGAACCGGTTCATCAGCTTAAAGAAAAACAACGCCAGGCATTGTATAAGCAAAACATCGGTTTTGTGTTTCAGGCTTATCATTTAATTGATGAGCTAAATGTTTACGAAAACATTGAAACCCCATTGCTTTACCACGACATTAAAGGTGCCGAGCGTAAAGCCTTGGTGGCCGATATGCTGGACCGTTTTCAGATAGTTGGCAAGAAAGATCTGTTTCCATCCCAACTGTCGGGCGGGCAGCAGCAGTTAGTGGGTATTGCGCGCGCCTTAATTGTTACGCCAAAATTGTTACTGGCCGATGAGCCCACCGGTAACCTTAACTCAAAACAGGGCGACGAGATCATGGAGCTGTTCAGGAAACTGAATAAAGAGGAAGGCATGACCATTATACAGGTAACACACTCCGAGAAAAACGCAGGCTACGGCACGCGCATTATCAACCTGTTGGATGGCCGGATAGAGTCATCACAAAATTTATAATGATGAGCATCTTATCAAAACGTTTTTTTGGCGTTGCCGCATTAGTTTTGTTAACCCGGATAGCCTTTGCGCAGCAGGCAATTACCGACACCGTGCTTACGCTGCAGCAATGCCTTGACATTGGTATAAAAAACAACCTGCAGATCAAACAAACCGAAGCGCAAATGCAGGAAAGCCGTGTTTACTGGCAGCAAGCCCGCGAGCGTTTGCTGCCGGCTATCAATGGCTCGGTTAATCACAGTTGGAGCGAGGGGCGCAGTTTGAACCCTTTTACCAACGGTTATTTGAATCAGCCTATTACCTCGGCCAATTATAATGTATCGGGTAATTTGATATTGTCGAGCGGGTTGACGCTTCAAAACAGCATCCGTCAAACTGCGCTGGCTTACCAGGCAGGTCAAATGGACTTTGAGCAGGCAAAAAACGATATCACCCTAAACCTTATCATTGCCTATTTAAATGTGTTGAGCAGCGAAGACCAGCTAACACAAGCCCAAACGCAGGCATCGGTAACTCAAAAGCAAGAAGATCGTACTGAAATAATGAATAAGGACGGTGCCGTGCCACCATCGCAGTTATATGATTTAAAAGGCCAGTTAGCTAACGACCAGATAGGTGTTATTAACGCTCAAAATAACCTGACGGTAGCCAAGCTCGACCTGCTGCAGATCATGAATGTAAATTATCGCAAGGACATCCGCTTTCAGCGTCAGGCTACAGATGTGGCAACGTCGGCCTACACACAAACGGCCGACGATGTGTACAACACCTCGTTAAACAATTTTGCACTGATAAAAGCAGGTATATTGCGCCGTCAAAGTGCCGAAAAAAGCGTACAGGTAGCTAAAGGTAATTTACTGCCAACGCTGTCGCTTTCGGGTGGTTTAAGCACCAATTACTCAAGCGCGGCACAACGCTCGTTATTTGTCGATTCAACCCTTGTGGCAACCAATCAATTTATCCAAACCCCGGCTGGCCGCCAACCTGTATACACTGTACAGCAAAATTTCAGCAATCAAAATATTAGTTACGGCGAGCAGTTCAGAAACAACTACAGCACCGTAATAAGCCTGGGCTTAAGTGTTCCTATTTTAAATTACTTTCAAAATCGTAACCAGGTAAAACTGGCTAAGATTGACCTTCAAACCCAACGTTACCAGGAGCAGCATAACCAGGTACAGCTAAAGGTTAATGTTGATCAGGCTTACTCAAACATGACGGCTGCTTTTAACCGCTATGAGCTACTTAGCAAACAAGTTGACGCCTATACCGAATCGTACCGGATAGCCGAAATACGTTTTGAGGCAGGCGCCTTAACTTCTGTTGATTTTATTATTGTAAAAGGCAACCTGGACAAAGCCAGGGTTAGCCTGATCAATGCCCGATACGACTATCTGGTTCGTACCAAAATATTAGATTATTATCAGGGTAAATTATCCCTGTAGTAGTTTGAAATACTAACAGCATATGTTTACAGGTTATTTACATAGCTTGTAAACATATCATATTGCGCATTGTACCAATTAATCATATAAGCGGCTTCGGTATTAACATCCTGGGTGATGTTATTCCAGATAAGTCGTTCGCGGGCAAAGGTATTGGTATTGTTTAGTAATTTGCGATAAACCTCAATACGCGCTGCAACGGTTTGCTTACTTAACTGGCTGTCTTTTAACTTATTCCAGCGTGCTTTGACCAAACCCTTAAAGTCAGAAACATTCAGATCCATTAATCGCTTTAGCAAATTATTATTATCTGTACCTATTATTTCATTAGCCTTTTTTCCACCGCTGGCATTACGGCCCATGGTTCCGTCCAAATCCCAGGGCGAATAAAAGAAATAACCGGCATCGCGGCTATCATAAAAACTGAAAAAGGTATTTTTGTTTTCATTATCGGCCGCATCCAGTATATTGATAAAAATGAAATAGTCGACCATATTATTAATGTCAACTTTTGAGGATATCTGCTTGCTAAAATCGGCATCGGTTGAGGTAGCTATAAAATTAACCTCATTATATAAATAGCTCCAGTCGGGTGCGGGTATGTCGCCCAGATCAGGGTATTCCAACTCCCAACCTCCCCAGGTATCGCTGCTAATATCAAATGCCGATACACTCCGGAAAGAAGTTTCATTGGTCCAGAAATCCGCCTTATACATATCGCCGTATGCCTTTTTGATTTTTAATTGCTTACGATCCAGTTTTTCTGTTAAGCAGTAAACCCCATGATACTTACCGTTTAAAAATACCTCGGTAAGGTAACCGCGGGTGCCATTTAAAGCGGTGGGTTCACGGTTAATGTAGGGTACATTATTAAAAGTGTTCCAAAGGTCGGTACAAAGCCGGTTGCGCATACGGGCCTGGTCTATATACATAGCATCAAGTATCCAGCTGTTATCTGTGCGTAAACCTAAAAATGAAACGTCTGTGTCATTATTGGCGTCGTCAACAGTATGCACTTTGTAATTTTTTTTCGGATAGTCGCGCGATGTGCCGCCGCGTATAGCGATGGTAATGTTTGATATAGTCTCCAACCTGCTATTTTGAGCCTGATAATCAGGATTAACAATGTCAAATTTGGCATCAATATCATCATCGCCAATTTCGGCGCTTGCAGTTAACATTACAACAGGCATGCCGGTGATTATTAAATGATAAGTTGCAGTAACATTCAGGGCGTTAACAGCAGTCACCGTTAAATCGTCATTAGTGGTTAAGGTTGAATTTACCAGAGTACCGTTCTTGATACGTACATTGTTTATATAAATAGCCGCGGCGGCCGTGGTATCATAATTTACAGTGAAACTGTTTAAAGACGAGCCCACGGCGACCGGGTAATAATACGACACACTTAAAGAATCGTAAGCGCAGGTAGCTCCGTTTATTTTAAAATTAAGTAGCTGCGGGGCTCCTGAAGGCAACGAGGAGTTTGATTTTCCTCCACCGTTGTTTATAGTGTTTTTACCGCCGTCCCGGGCAACCTCATTTTTCTTGCAGCCGGTTATCACCAGCAAAAAAATACACATATATAATAAGGTGGACAGTTTCATATACAAGATTTTCCGTATTTAATTTTTGAAACAGCCGCATTCAAAATCGCAGCTGATATCATGTCATAACTCTGGCGGCGCTAAGCTTAAACCATTTATCCAGTTACAACATCTGTTAAATTGAAAATTATCTGATTACAGATACTAAGGCAGATTAAAACAAACCAGCCAGCGGCAGGCTCAGCGAGAGCTTCAATTAATTAAGGGGTGGATAATTTTATCAGTACTAATTTAATTGTTTAAACATTACCTATTCATTTAGCACAAAAACGTTACGCTAACAAATCAGTGTTTAGTGAATTTTAGCCTGATAAAACGCGGGCGATACAAATTAGGGTCTGTCTTGATATCGGTAAAAAATTGCGTTGAATTGATATTGTATGATATCAAAAGCTCGCCAGGTTTGGATAATGACGGGTGCGCCTTAGCATTATAAACGATATAGGTTTTCCTGGTCAGATCCCTGCTGCAATCCCATATTTTAATTGCCGGCCCAAATGGCCCATAAGGCGTTTTGCCAATACGTAAGCCAATATCTTTGCTGATGGTACCTATCTGAAATATCAAAGCATATCTGCCATCGGGCATCGGGCAGACACTTAATTCGTTTGATACCCAATCAGCTACTTTAACTGCCTTGTGTACGTCTTTATTCCAGGCAGCGCCGTCCCAATATGTCCATTCGCTAAATTTTTCAAAATAAACGGGTTTAACACGCGCAACCAGCAAGTCCTTGTATTTACCAACCACGCCATAAATGTATATGTAACCGTCTGGATTTATTGCGCCAGCCCATGCAGTATTGACATATATACCGGCACCAAATGAACCGGTATGGCCATCTTTTCCATTAATATAAAAAGGCGTATCAAATTGCTGCTGTCCTTTATACGGCGGCTTATCTGAAGCAGCAATTTTAATTAAAGTATTGCCAACCTCTTTAAAACCAAAAGCAGCATCGGCAATATTATGTATGCGATACCCAAAAATGTAAAGGTTATTGTTGAGCTCTTTATCAACAAAGCCATCGCCCAGCCAAAAATAATCGCCTTTTGCAGTTTTCGCGGTACCAGGGATAAATATTGATTCGGGCTTTCCGGTAGGTGTCCTATCCCAATAAAATTTGATGTTTGACTGATATGGCTTGTTCCCGGCTAATATAGCTACCGAATTATGGATCATATCCGATTCAGATATGCGTGAGCTATCTTTTATATCGCCAACCATCGTGTCGCTAAAAATAAAAAGCACCTTATCTTTTACGCCCGCAAGTTTGCCTTTTACTCCGCTAAGTGGTATTGTAAATATGCCGTCGCCACCAAACCAGCCAGATCTGCGTTTTAATAACGCATTCCACTCCGGTGCAGGCCCTACTGTAAAATCAGGCGCCTTTAAATCATACGGCTTTTGCGCCCGGCATGTATATACTGAACACCAAATGGCAAATAGTATAACTATATTTTGGGGCAATAGCATCATCAGATAAACTTAAGCTTAATAAGCAAAAAAGGCAATTTTCTGTTTGAAAATTGCCTTTTTTGCTTATTAAATATTCTTGAATACTATCTGTAGAATCTTAGCTCTTCGATCTGGAATGCAGATTCAAACAAGCTGATAATTCTCCATCTGTAGAAAGTATACGGTTTTGGATTAGCTATAGGGTAATAGAAGAACCTCTTATACCTGGTAGCCGATTGACCAATTGAACTTAAATAATCAGCAAAGCCTTTAGTCAGTATCTGGTGATCTAATGTATCCCATGTACCATCTGATAGGCCATTGGTTGAGTCGTTTGAACCCTCGATAACCCATTCTTTAGGATCGCGGTGGCTATCCGAGTCGTTTCCATTTTCAATTGCGTAAAGTGTCACAGTTTCTTGTTTACCAAATTGCAAAAAGAAAATAAATGGAGTTGGGAATGCTTTGTAGTAACCAAATTTAGTATCCGGGTTACCGTCAATCAACTTAGCTTTACCCTCATTAGGGCCCTGATCTGTATTTTCAATAGTACAGTTCCAGTTAATACGAGACTGGGTAATGTCTGTAACGATACCGTCAGGAGTAATGTTGCTTGACACAGTAGCGGTAGAGCCTTTATCTGATGTAGCGGTTACACTAAAACTGTTAAAGCTACCATAAATAAATGTTCTGGTAACGGTAAGCTGGTCATTGTAAGTAACCTTTGTGGTTGTACTTGTTGCTGGATCTATATCATTAAATGTCCAGGCAATGTGTGCCATTTTTGCTTTAAATTTCGCTGTAATTTTAAGCTCATAAGGCTTACCCGTTTTTTCCGCTGTGATTTGCAGTACATCTTCCGGTCTGATGTTGATGTCTACATATCTGTGCGAAAAAGTACCGGTGCTTGAAAACACCTTCAAGTCGGTAGTATATTTTCCTGTTGCCAGGAAAGTATGTGTCGGGCTATCCTCCACACTTAATGAATCATCACCAAACCTCCATTCCACTTTTGAAAAGTGTTCAGATTTGTTTTTGAAATGATACGTAAAGCCGTCCTCAGCGTCAACCGTATCGCTGTAATTTGCGAATGGGTTTACAATAGGGCCATCATCACCTTGAACAGGTTCAACCTTTTTTGAACAAGATGCCAACACCAGAGCTCCCATACAAAATAAGAGTCCAAAAGGGTTTAACAATTTTCTCATAATACCAATAGTTTAAATATAATTAGGGAAATTTTAAATTTATTAGTTGGCCAATTTAGTTGGCTAGTCTGGTAAAGAACATACCGCGTACGTCATACCTTGCTGTATTCCAAAACATTTTCAGAATGTGGTAGCCTTTGGTAAGCTGTATATTGTGTATGTTATCTATCTGCAACCTGTAGTCGGTTTTTGTAACGTCGTACGGTGTTTGGTTGTATAGTACATTATCAACGTAAACTGAATATAAACCGCCGTTATCCCCTCCACCAATCATGGTGTTCAGTGAATAAGTACCGGTTGCCTCAACGTTGATACTGTAAGTTAACCATTCGCCATCTGACGTCCAACCAACTACTGACCTTGGAGAATAATCGCCGGATACGTCTACATAGTCAGGAGATCTCCAGTTGCCGTCGCCGTCTTTAGTGTTGTTATCATGATAAGCAACGCCTTCACCGCCATAGTCATAGTATGCGCAATAAATTGGGTCTGAAGCAGCGCCTACCGTACCTTTGATCAAATATGGTTTACCATAGTAGGGTCTGAAAAAGTTAGGGTCGATCACTACATAAACTGTCCTGATTCTGGTTGAAGTGACCTGGTATTTAGATGAACTTTTTAACGTAAGTGCAATAGTAGGCTTTGTTACTGACGGAGCACCTGGTGAGGGCTGTACGGCTAACAACTCGTTTGTTTTAATATTAATTGACAAATTTGCCGATTTAGTATTTTCCAGGACAGTTAAGGTAGGATTAACTATCGAGATCTTTGAATCAGGATACAATACAGAACCCGGCAATAAGTTTGAGTTAATACCGGCAGTAACACTATCTGCAACAGAACCCACGCCAACTGTAAATTGAGAACCGGCATCGCCATTCAAAACAACAGGAATATTTAACGTTATAAAAGTAGAGTTTTGGCTATAAAGCGAAGGGTTACTAGCCAGGTCTACAATTTTGTTGTCAACACCAAATGAAATATCATGAATTGATTCTGCCGTAATGATATCATCTGTTTTTACGGTGAAAATCATATCTGCGTTGGCTATTTTATTGCCCTTGGTTGCTGCGCTGGCCTTAATTACGGCGGCTAGTGTTTTACCATAAGCAACTTCAATGGCAGAACGGCTTACAACTACATTAAATGTTATAGATTTAACACCTGAAGGGACTGAAATTTGCGGCAGCACAGCAGCAGCACCAGTTGAAAAAGCTACTGTACCGGCAGGCAATACATTTGAATTTACAAGACTAGCTACGGTATCTGTATTTGTTGCTAAATTCATAGTGAACGCTGCAGTAGTAGCGGCAGAAAAATTAACAGTTACAGGAACAGTCAACTCGGCACCGGTAAGGGTAAAGTTACCACCATTTACTACGTCTATTCTGTTAGGCAACGTAGCGCTAACCGAAGTAAATGACTGATCTTTTACAACTTCGCTTAGCTTTTCATGCTGACAAGATGCGGTGCAAATGGCAATAAGTCCAACAAGTGCCATTCGTAGGGGAGTAAAAATTCTTTTCATTTCTTTTTGAAATTAATAATATTTTAATGAGCAAGAGCCAGCCTTTAATTTCTGGCTCCTGCTTTTATAGCGTTATTAGTTGGTGATCCAAACTTTACCATCTAAACCCCATGATGTTTGACGAGAGATGTTAAACCAGCTCAAAATCTGGGTAGGTATATCGGTATTTTTTGGAACCAATAAGGCAAGGTTAGTAGCAGCCGGCGAACAGATCAAATCTGAAAAAGATGACCATGTATAACCACCATCCTGGGCTGCGCTCATAGTAAAGTCAGCAGCAAGAGGGCCTTTATCGGCAAGTTTAGTGCCTGAACCTTCGTCCATTGGCCAATAACCAATCAGGTCATAGTAATACGGGTGGCTTTCGTCAATACTTTGATCGCAGGCATATTGCTGAACAATATTAGAAGGGATAGCTGTTTTAAAGATCTTCAACTCTTTAAGCTCAACGTCAATTTTACCAAAAGTACTTACACCATTACCGGTATCCTGCTGGCCAGGAGTGTACCCTACACGAAGTACTGAGTTATTGTCAGGGTTAACGTCCTTACCATTACCTGCAGCAGCCAATTGATACGGAGTTGTCTGCGGAACACCACTGATAGCTCCATTCCCCCGGTTGCCAATACCCATAACACCGTCAGTGTAAACACTGGTAACCACGCTACCATCAGGTTTTCTTTCAACTACAGCAGTTAAATCATGCCAGGTATCGCCGGTAAATTCAAGACCGCCAATCTCATTACCATTGGTGAAACCATTTATACCGGATATTAGGAATCTCCATCCGTTTTGGAACAAGCAAAAGTCCCACCCCGGGCTACCCTTATCGTTCCCCCAGTCGGTTATTGGGTTATTAGTGCCTTTCTCGGCACGTTTACCTACAAATCCAGGCCATTGGTAGTAGTAGTCGCCCCTTGATACGTTAGCCGGATTTTTATGTTTTTTAACCTTCATAGAAATTGTAAAGCTTGAAGTATCACCAAAATTAAAATAAGGAGATTTTTCGGCACTTACCTGGCCAATGCCTTTTTGAGGGTCGCCAAGGAATCTGGGTGCGCTACCAACATATTTGTTACCTAAAAACGGTTTACCCACAAAAGTCTGGTTATATTCATCTGCGGCAATTATTGTAAACGTGTTAATGTTTGTGTTGCTAAATACCGTTTTGTCATCCTGGTCTGAAGGCAATGTGTACATACCGCCTTTGTTAGAAGTGATGATGACCATCCAATTTTCGCTGGTATAGGTGGTTCTTGATTTTAGTGCTGTTAAAATTGCACCTACCTGGGTATCAAAAGTCTCGATAGCAGTTTTATAAGTAGTGTATTTATCGTCAAAGCCAGAACCTGAAGCTTTGCCCGCAGCCTCAATTGCAGAGAATTCGCCAATGATCAAATCTGCGTTGTCAGATTTCACAAAATCAACCATACGTGTTTTTAAAGCATCATCAGTTGAAAAACCTTCAGACACCGAAGCGCTTGCAGCCAGATTAGTTTTAAATGCTGCCGAGGTTGAAAACACTGCGGTACGGAAGTCGGCTTTTACTGACTTTATCCTGTCAAATATTGGAGGATAGGCCGCCAGCGCGTTACCACTGAAATCTTCAGTTAAAACATTGTGTTTTTCTTTTGAAACGCCGGTGATCATATCAGCCCACGTAGTTGCATCTTTGTTTATAGTATCAGACAATGAGTTCCAGCTATAAATAGCGTGAGGAATCAGGCTATTCAGGTTTGGAATATTAGCATCTCTCACTGATTCACCTCTCGCCCCATCTGCGATGATGTACAGAACCTTTGGCTTTTTATATGCTGCAGAGCTCCCTGTATCAATTGGCGACTGCGGCACTAATTTGTCGAAGTCATGCTTACATGAAGCAGCAAAAGCCAACAGAAAAAGTGATGCACCAAATAGTTTGGTTTTAAAATTTTTCATACTTTATATCTTAATTAAGTTCGTTCGGTTTATAAAAGAGTTACCTATGCTCTTGCAGCACAATAACTTACTATTGCATTAAAACAAATGTAACAATTTTATTATTATTCAAATGTTACCCTGACGATATTATTTTTTGGCAGGTTATCAAATGTGTTAAAGTATCCCATAATTAACAAGGCGCGCTTATTATCGGCAGATTTTGTTTCATACACATCCCATACATCACCAGCCAAATTACCCGTGTTATTGTATTGCGATTTAAGGCTGCCGTCTGCGTCGAGAATAGCTATACCGTTACGAACTACGCCATCATAGGTTCTGAACGAGCCATTAACAAAAATCAACCCGTCATCAAATTGCTTAGCATATTCAGGAGTACCGCCCGACATCACTTTAGGTTTAAAGGTATCGTCAACACTGCCATCATAATTTAAACGAACCATATATTGGCTAGGTTTTCCGTTAAAGTTGCTAAACTGGCCTACTACCATATATTTCTTCAGGGTTGCATTATAAATAACATTTTGAATACCCTGATCTGGGCCACTACCTACATTAAATGTTGGATCTATTTCACCGTTAGGTTTCAACCTCACCATATCTGCAGCCGGCTGGCCGTCAAAAGTTGTAAATTTCTGATTGTTAGAGCCATAAACAAGTATGCTGCCGTCTGCATGAGAAAGGGTGCCAATAGGGCCGTTTGCGCCTTCTAAACTAGCCCCAAACCTACCCGGTTTTAAACCAGGTGTAGTTTTATTAAATCTCCAGGTTGAATCAATAGAACCATCATCATTAATTCTGGCAAATTGACGTACTACGGTACTATCAACTATAGTACTATCTTTAGCATCATACGTATTAGCGTCGTATTTCCGGTGAGTCATATAGGTAAAGTCGCCTGTAACAATCATCTGGTGTGAATTTACCGGATAAACTCGTCTTACTGAACCACCTGTAAAACCGATGTTGAAAGTAGGTACGTATTTGGTTTTTTGAAGATAAGTTACCACCTGTGTGGTATCGATTAAACCATTAGTTTGAATTTTAGCTATACGGCTAACGTTACCGCTTTGCTGTGCATAACTAGTAAAATCACCCACCAGGTAATAATAAGCACCAACTTGAGCGATATCATAAATCGGCGCATTGGCACCTGCGCCAACCTGGAATGATCTGTCCCAGGAACCATCGGCAAATGCTCTGACGATACGATTGGTTTTGATAATTCTACCTGCGTTATTATAATTTTCGAAATTACCTATTATAATTAATTGGGTTGAATTTGGTATAGGATAAGCTTTTACGACAGTGTTGTCCGCACCGGTTGGGTTGTTATAAGTTGGGTCAAGGTTAACTTTACCTGTAACGTTAAATCTGGGACCAAAAACCAACTGGCCGTCAACAACAAACGCAGTGATACCAGAGCTTGCCAGGTCTGGAACAACTACCACAATGCTACTGGCGGTAATTGATTTAATAGTTGCCTGCTGACCATTAAACAAAAACTGTAGCTTATCCTTATAAGCTTCCAGGCCTGTAGCCTGAATAGTAACCTCAGTACCTGAATTGCCGGAGGCCGGCACCGGTATTTGCTGCGGATCTGTAGAAATTCCCAGCGGAGGTTTCGCATCAGCGTAAGGATCATTAAAAATCTGCTGGTGCTTTTTACAGCTGCTCATTAGCAGTCCTGCTGCGATGATCAATAAACCTGTATATTTAAGTTTCATATCTTTAATTTTAATTTCAAAACTTTTCTTAAAATAAGAATTATTTCTTTAATTCCTTTTCTTCCCCTCTATTTACTTAACACAACCTCATCACGGAACTCATAAGACATACCAAACTGATCCATCATTGTCTGGTTAAACCTCATCTCAACTGTCCCGGTGTCTCCCGCATTAATTATCGTAATAATAACGGCAGAGATAGGCTCATAAACAGCCAGACTGTGAACTACACCGTTAGTAGGATGGATGTCAGACGATGAAACCGGAGCCGCCCCATTATAATAATTTTGCGGGTTGGATTGGTCTGGGATACCGGCTATACATAATTGGCGGTATCCGGAGTATTTAACGGTATTGGCCGTGTGAAATACAACGCCGATGTTAGATAGATCCTGATTGTAACCATAATAATAACCTCCCGGATATAACGGGCGCAAATCAAAATCCAATTGCGGAAAATCTTTCAGGTAATAAGAACCTTTTAATACATAACGCATCAAATATTTTTTCCAGATAGGACCCGGAATATCCGACAAATTTTTGATGGTATCTTTTCCATATTTAAATAAAGTCTTATTCAGGTCCTCTTGCGGTTCAAAACCACTTGACAATGCCTCATCATGCGGATAAACCTGACCTATGGTTCTTCTGATAACCTCGTCAGTCGGTGCAAAAAAGGTTATATTTTCTTTCGTAAAAACATCCTCCAGGCCAGCTAACTTTACAATTTGAGCTATTGTGTCAAATTGAGGTCTTGATTCCAGATATTGAAGTATTGTTCCGTTAAAATTGGCGTTTGCTAAACCGCCATCTTTATAATACTTGTCTTTTGAACAAGATGATACCGTTACGATCAGCATGGCTGAACAAACTATCGGTATAATGTATTTTCTCATCATAGTTTTCATGCGCATAATTAAATTATTCGATACCAGTTCCTAACCAATATGTATTTAATGTCATATATGGATCGTTATTAATAGCTGATGCATCAATAGGCCAAGTCCAGCCACCTCTTTGAAACTTATCTTGCGTTAACGGATTATCTGTATAAGCTCTATTTTTAATTCTTCCGGTACGTACCAAGTCAAAATAGTGGCTACCTTCGCCCATAAGCTCTTTTGCACGCTCCCAAAAAATTCTGTCTTTTAAATTACCGTCGCCGGTTGCATCAGGGTATGCCGTCGCACCTCTTCTGGTTCTTACCTTGTTCAATTCATTTATAGCTTCCTCCTCATGTCCCAGTTCAGCAGAGGCTTCTGCATGTAATAATATTGCATCAGCGTATCGCATAATTAAGAAGGTTGCATCAGGTATGGCGTTGTTTCCCGGTTGACTTGAATCAAGAAAGGTATTGCCCGCAAATTTTTTCATCTGGAATGATTCAGCATTTTGATCAAACGGACTATCAAACCAGGTATCTAATCTGCCGTCATGCGTATCCGGATATAATTTTTGCATATATGCCGCAGTAAACACGCAGGGGCTGGTACGGTTATCATACTCCGGCAATCTGTATGGGAAGTGTATAAAAGACTCGCCAAACTGCGCATATTGCGATACTGGTGTACCGCCTGTATAGTTAACAGTGGTAAATAACTCAAATAAACTCTCGACAGACCGACCTTTGGTTACGGTATTCCATTGAGTTAAATCAAGCAGTTGGAAACCGTGACCGTTGTCCGCTTCCAGCTCTTGCCCTAACTGCTCTGTAGTTTGATAGTATTGAGTTTTGTGTGTAGGATCAAAGCCTGCATTCCACATATACATGTTCATCAGTAAACCATACACAGCACCTCTTGAGGCTCTAACACCTTTTAAAGATGGATTGGTGATTGCCCAATCCAGATCGGCCTTGCCTGGTGTTAAATCAGCAATACAATTATTGATAACCTCAACCATATTCATTCTTGGCAGCGGGTCTTTTTGATATGCCGCGGTATAATAAGCTACATCACCATATAATCTTACCATAAAGAAGTAGCAGTAGCAACGGATAAATTTAGCCTCTTCAATATAACCTTTAATTTGGCTGGCACTTACTCCCGGTATACCCTCATTAAGTTTGTCAACTAAAATGTTAGCTTGCTGAATAACCTGGTAATATTCATTCCAAGATTGCAGGTGCCAAAATTCATAATGATTAATTGCACCGCTGGGGGCAAATTCGTTCATAGCCGCTAAGAAATTGGTACGATCATTAACAGGAGAACCCGGGATATTTTGAAAACCATTGGTTGTACCAGAGAAGGAAACTGTCCTGGTATGGCCGCCAATTAATCCGGCATCTTGCCTTAACGCACGGGTACCTACCGTGTTGTTTGAAGGGATAACTTCACCTGAACGAAACTCGCCTGTTCCGCCCGCAGTATTAGTTTGTACGTATTTAGCAAATAACTGACCGTACATATCGTTGATATTGGTCTCAACATCATTAGCCGACTTGTAATAATTATTACCGGTTAGCATGTTAATAGGGGTGATGTTAAGAAATTTCTTACAGCTGTATTGAGATGCTATCATCACCGCCAATAAGCCAATAATAATCTTTTTCATATTTTATCTTCTCTAAATTGAATTAAAATGTCACGTTAAATCCAAAGGTATAGGTGCGTGGGTTTGGATAAGCCCCGTCAACGTCTTTACCTAAAGCATTCACGTTTTCAACGTTAGGACCTGAATATGGTGTAAACATCGCAATGTTTGACCCTGATAAATAGCATCTGATTTGATTAAGACCTATGCGCTTTACAAAGTTTTTAGGCAATATATATGCTAATGTAACCTGGTTCATTTTGAAGTAGCTACCATCTTCCTGGAACAAGGTTTGTTCAGATCTGAAGTTGTTCATGTACGTCTCATGCTCAAAGTTGTAAACGTTAGCATATTTAGCACTGGCATCGCCAGTTCCGCGCCATATTCTTAAGTCAGTTGCAGTTGGTACTGTACTTAAGCTATAAGGGTTACTTAATCTAAGTAAGCGCTGCGCCAATGAAGCATTGATAAGTGAGCGTACAGCTGTATAAGATGAATAAATATTTAAATTAAAACTTTTATAAGTAATTGAATTGCTAAAACCACCCGTTAACAATGGCTGCGTGTTACCACTAACTTGCCTGTCGCGTGCGTCAATGATATAGTCATGGTTATAGTCA
>Ga0153956_1000368_pt1 | contig 53843 bp, 50 predicted proteins | sample TSFL040MetaG_FD_104704 | JGI IMG/M metagenome (GOLD analysis project Ga0153956, IMG submission 104704) | Attine ant fungus gardens microbial communities from Florida, USA - TSFL040 MetaG | ecosystem: Host-associated > Fungi > Mycelium > Unclassified | place: USA: Florida, Wekiwa Springs...
CCCACCGTCTTGCGCGACATGAAAGCTTGATTTTCAGGCCCCGAGAGGCGAGTTTGGCACTTGAAAACAAGGGCGTTCCTCGCCCGCGCTACGCTCCGGATGCCGGGGCATCAGGAGGTTTGTGGTGGCAGGCGAAGCTCATTCCGTTCACGATCTGACGCCGGAGGAGGTCTCCAGGGGCATCGCCGACGGCAAGTATCTGCTGGTCGACGTCCGTGAACCCAACGAGGTCGCGGTCGAGGCTTATCCGAATTCGGTGGTCGTGCCGCTGTCGGCTTTCGATCCCGCCGAGATTCCCGATCCGGCCGGTAAGGAAGTCGTGTTCGCCTGCCGTTCCGGCAAGCGTTCGGTGACGGCGTCGCTGGCTGCGCAAGCTGCCGGTCTTTCTTACGACAAGCACCTTGCCGGCGGGATGATCGGCTGGAAGGCCGCGGGCCTGCCGACGAAAGCCTGACCGCGCGATGAACAAAATTTTCTCTGAGCTGCCCGTCACCGTCTTCGAGGCGATGTCGCAACTGTCGCGCGACAACGACGCCATCAATCTCGGCCAGGGGTTTCCCGACCATCCCGGTCCCGACGATATCCGGCAGGCCGCGGCGGACGCTTCCATCCACGGCTACAATCAGTATCCGTCGATGATGGGCATCCCGGAGTTGCGCCAGGCCATCGCCACGCATTATCAGCATTGGCACAAGCTCACGCTCGATCCGATGACCGAGGTGATGGTGACGTCGGGCGGCACCGAGGCGCTGACATCCTCGATCATGTCGCTGGTGCAGCCCGGCGATGAAGTGGTGGTGTTCCAGCCGGCCTATGACAGCTATCTGCCGATCATCCGCCAGTGCGGCGGCATTCCGCGTCTCGTCAGCCTGAAGCCGCCGCATTGGCGCCTGACCGAGGAAGACCTGCGCGCGGTTTTCAATCACAAGACCCGGGCGGTGCTGTTCAATTCACCGCTCAATCCCGCCGCCGTCGTCTATCCGCGCGAGGATCTGGAGCTGCTGGCGAAGTTCTGCCAGGAGTTCGACACCATCGCGATCTGCGACGAGGTGTGGGAGCATGTCACCTTCGACGGCCACAAGCATATTCCGCTGATCACCATTCCCGGCATGCGCGACCGCACCATCAAGGTCGGCTCCGCCGGCAAGATTTTCTCGCTCACCGGCTGGAAGATCGGCTTCGTCTGCGCCGCGCCGCATCTGCTGCGCGTCTGCGCCAAGGTGCATCAGTTCCTGACCTTCACCACGGCGCCGAATCTGCAGGCGGCAGTGGCCTACGGACTCGGCAAGTCCGATGACTATTTCATTCAGATGCGCGCCGATCTCGCGCGCAGCCGCGATCGTCTGGCGGCCGGGCTGGAGCGGATCGGTTTCCCGGTGATCAGGTCGCAGGGGACGTACTTCCTGACGGTCGACCTGTCGCCGCTCGGGCTGAACGAAACCGACGAGGATTTCTGCAAGCGCATCGTCACGCAATACAAGGTCGCGGGCATTCCGGTGTCCGCCTTCTATGAGCAGGACAAAGTGACCTCGGTGGTGCGTTTCTGTTTCGCGAAGAACGACGCGACGCTGGATGCCGCATTGGAACGGCTGTCGGACGCGGTGCATCGCCGCTGATGGACATGATCATGCGCAGAGCGAGGCTGGCATTATCCGCGGCGATGGCCGCACTTGTGTTGAGTTCGCCCGCGCGGGCGCAGCAGCGTGTGGTCAATGTCTACAACTGGTCGAACTATATCGCGCCGGGCGTTCTTGACGATTTCACGAAGGAAACCGGCATCAAGGTCGTCTACGACACGTTCGATGCCAATGAGACGCTGGAAACGCGCCTGCTTGCCGGCAAATCCGGCTACGATGTGGTGGTGCCGACCGCGTATTTCCTGCAGCGCCAGATCAAGGCGAAGGTGTTTCAACCGCTCGACAAGAGCAGGCTGCCGAACCTCGCTAACGCCTGGCCCGAAGTGACCAAACGTCTCGCCACCTACGATCCCGACAATGCGCATGCCGTGAACTATATGTGGGGCACCACGGGCATCGGCTACAACGTCAAACAGGTTCGGAAAATCCTCGGGCCGGATGTGAAGATCGATAGCTGGGACATCGTGTTCAAGCCGGAGAACCTCGCCAGGTTCAAGGATTGCGGCGTCCAGATGCTCGACTCCGCCGATGATATCCTGCCGGCGGCGCTGAACCATCTCGGCCTCGATCCGAATTCCACCGCGCAGGCCGATCTCGACAAGGCCGCCGATCTGGTTGCCGCGATCAGGCCGAATGTCCGCAAATTCCATTCGTCCGAGTACCTGAACGCGCTGGCCACCGGCGAGATTTGTCTGGTGGTCGGCTGGTCCGGCGACATCATCCAGGCGCGCAGGCGCGCTGCGGAGGCGGGGAACGGCGTCGAGATCGGCTATGTCATTCCGAAGGAGGGCGCGCAGATGTTCTTCGACAATCTCGCCATTCCGGCGGACGCGAACAACGTGAGTGAAGCTTACGAGCTGATCAACTATCTCTACCGGCCGGATGTGGCCGCGAAGAACTCGAATTTCCTCGGCTATGCCAACGGCAATCTCGCCAGCCAAAAGCTGATCGACGCGAAGGTCGCAGGCGACAAGACGATCTATCCGGATGACGCGATGCTGGCGAAGCTGTTCATCATCACCGCGCGCGATCAACGCACGCAGCGCGTGATCAATCGGCTGTGGACGAAAGTGAAGACGGGGAAGTGAAAGACTCCATTCAAGCTCCGCCCTCATCCTGAGGAGGCGCTTCTCAGCGCCGTCTCGAAGGATGGCTGCAAGCTCGGAGCCAAGCCAACATGGTTCGAGACGGCGCCAAAAGGCGCCTCCTCACCATGAGGGCGGAGTGTGGACCAAGAGCATCGCTGCTACCGCCACCTGCGATGCAGCCACAGCCACTGGTCCGGATATTCCCTGATCCAGCCTTCCAGCACCGCCGTCACCGCCTGCATGGTGCCGGCGATGTTCACCTTGCCGTCGGCGGTGCGCACCGGCTTCACTTCTTCCGACAGTTCGATGCGGAAGCGGTGGTTCGGCAGGCGGATGACGCGGACGCCGTGGATGGGGCAATCGACCTGGCGCAGCAGGCGGGCCAGCATCGGATTGGCGCGGGTCTTGCGACCGAAGAAATCCACCTCGGCGCCCTTGGTGAACCATTGGTCCACCAGCATCGCCACATGCTTGCCTTCGTCGAGCGCGTGCGCGAGCTTCACCGGTGCGTCGTGGCTGGCGGCGATGAGATTCCCCATGCTCACCGCGCGGATCGATTTGATGGCGCGGTCGGCGGCAGCGATGTTCGGCGGGCGGTACAGCACCGCCGTATCGAGGCCGTGGGCGACGGCGGCGAGGGCCGGGATTTCCCAGTTGCCGAGATGGCTGGCGAAGATCAGCGCCGGCTTGCCGTCGTCGCGCAGGCTGTCGAAAATCTCGCCGGTGCGCTTGGAGAACTCGACATTGCTGGGCTTGCCGGGATTGCCGGCGTCGTAGTCCCAGATGCGGTCGAGATGCGCGAACTCCGCGCCGATCCGTCCCACATTGTCCCATACGCCGGTGACGATGCGGTCGATCTCCTCCGGCGATTTTTCGGGGAAGGCGGCGGTGAGATTGGCGCGCGCGATCTTGTCCTCGCGAAACAGCGGGCCGATGCGGCGCGTGATCCCGCCGAACAGATTGGCGGTCTTGACCGGATCGAAGTAGCGCGTGGCGCGCAGCATGCCGATGGTCAGCGCGCCGACGGCGGCTTCGCCTGCGGGCTTCACGGCGTCGCGGATACGCGCCTTGGTGCGAAGCAGCAGGCGGAGCATCAGAATTTGACGATGATCTTGCCGAACACCTGACGGCTCTCCATCCGCTTCAGGGCGGTGGCGACGTCGTCGAGCGGCACTTCGGTATCGATCACGGGCAGCATGCCGTCCGCCATCTTGTCGAGGCTTTCGGCGATGTTGCGCATCGAGGCGCCGAACGAACCGAAGATGCGGTATTGCTGCTGGAACAGTTGCATCAGGTTGATGGTGGTGGTCGGGCCGGAGGTCGAGCCGCAGGTGACGAGACGGCCGCCGCGCTTCATGACCAGCAGCGAGCCGTTGAAGGTGTCGGCGCCGACATGCTCGAACACGACATCGACGCCTTTCTTCTTCGTGATCTTGCGCGTTTCGCCCTCGAACCGATCCTTGCGGTAATTGATCACGTAGTCGGCGCCGAGCTTCCTGACGCCCTCGAACTTGCTGTCGTCGCCGACGGTGGTGATGACGGTGCAGCCGATCTTCTTCGCCATCATGATGGCGACGGTGCCGATGCCGGAGCCGCCGGCATGGACAAGAACGGTTTCACCGGGCTGCAGCTTGGCGTTGTCGAACAGCATGTGCTGGACGGTCGAGAAGGCGATCGGCGCGCAGGCGATGTCGCGGAACGAGAGCTTGTCGGGGGCGGGGATCACAAGCCGCGCCGGCATGTTCATCAGTTCGCGCGCGAAACCGTCGATGTGGAAGCCGTAGAGGCCGCCGACGTTTTCGCAGAAATTGTCGCGGCCGTCCTGGCACGCCTTGCAATGGCCGCAGGTGAGCGCGCCGTACATGGCGACTTTCTGGCCCGGCTTGAAACCGGTCACGCCTTCGCCGACCGCGGCGATCTCGCCGGCGGCTTCGGCGCCGATGGTCAGCGGCAGCTTGCGCTTGGCGAAGGCCATGCCGCGATAGCCCCAGACGTCGATGTGATTGAGCCCGACCGCCTTGACGCGGATCTGCACCTCGCCGGCCGCGGGCGGCGGGGGCGGGGGCACATCGGCGGTGATGAGCTCGCGTTCGGCGGCGAGATTGAGCGCACGCATGACACCGTGTCTCCGAGTAAGGCGTTGAATTTGGATAGCTTGCGTATCGCCGGTTAAGGCGGATGCGTCAACCGGTGAGAGTTATTGGGCGGCTATCCAACGGGGATGAATCAGCAGCGGAGGCGCTGACACCTCTCCCCGCCGGGGAGAGGTGAAGAAAGCGCCGCTGTGAGTAATATCTAAACCGGCTCGCCGGTAAGGATCAGCGAGACGTTCTGGCCGCCGAAGCCGAAGGAGTTCGACATCACCGCCGTGACGCGGGCGTCGCGGGCGGTGTTGGGAACCACGTCGAACGGGATCGCCGGGTCGGGAACGTCGTAATTGATGGTCGGCGGAATCCGCTGATGTTCCAGCGTCAGCAGCGAGAACACCGCCTCGACGGCGCCGGCGGCGGACAGCGTATGGCCGAGCATCGACTTGTTCGACGACACCGGAACGGTCTTGGCTCGTTCGCCGAACACGGTGGAGATGCCGAGATACTCCATCTTGTCGTTTTCCGGCGTGCCGGTGCCGTGGGCATTGATGTAGTCGATCTGGTCGACGGTCATGCCGGCATCGATCAGGCCGTTCTTGACGCAGCCGATGATCGGCTTGCCGTCCGGGCTGGAGCGGGTGCGGTGGAAGCTGTCGGAGAGTTCACCGCAGCCGGCGACAACGCCGAGAATCTTCGCGCCGCGCGCAGTGGCGGCCTCGAGACTCTCCAGCACGAGCGCGCCTGCGCCTTCCGCCATGACGAAGCCTTCGCGATTCTTGGCGAAGGGACGGGACGCTTTGGCGGGGGTGTCGTTGTTGGTGGAAAGCGCCGACAGCAGCGAGAAACGGATCAGAGCTTCCGGATTCACCGAGCCGTCGGTGCCGACGCACAGCGCGGCATCGGCCTCGCCGCGGCGGATCGCCTCGACGCCGAGCTGAATTGCGGTCGCGCCCGATGCACAGGCCGTCGACAGCGAGATCGGCGAGCCCTTGGTGCCGAACGTATCGGCCAGGCTGTCGGCCACGGAGCCGAACAGGAAGCGGCGATGATATGCGGTGAAACTGCCGGAGCCGGCGACGCGCAGCAGCGTATCGTAATTGATGTCGGCATTGGTGCCGGCGGCCTGGGCAAGCGCCTGGCGCTGCGGCCACTCCACCTCCACCGGAGCGACGGCGAGGAACAGCGGGCCGGGGAAATCTCCCTTGGTGCCGATGCCGGCCTGCGCGATGGCTTCCTCAGCAACGATCTCGCCGAGCTTCTCGGAAAGGTCGGTGGAGGAGAACGGATCGACGTTGAGGAAGTCGACCGCGCCGGCGATGGTCGTCTTCATGCCCTCGATCGGGAAACGCGTGATGGTGCGGATACCGGATTCGCCGGCCGTGAGCTTCTTCCAGTTGTCGACCTTGCCGGCGCCGAGTGACGTCGCAACCCCCATGCCGGTGACGACGACGACCGGTCGGCCGAATTTATCGCGCGTTGCTGACATGTTTTCTCCGTCGCCTGTGCAGGCCGCCTGAACTAGATCGCTTCGACCAGCGCCATGCCTTCGCCGCGCCAGTGGCCGGCTCCGATCACGACAATCTGGGAGGGCGCCTTCGACATTTCAATCTCAAGGCCGGTGGAATCGTTCGGCGCGTAAAGCGCGCCGCGCGACAGCGACAGCGCCGCAAGGCCGATGCCGAGCGGAAATTGCGACTCGACGAAGTGACCGAACGACGAGCCGGTCGCACGGACGGGAACGCCCGCGTGTTTCTTCAGAAAGCTGAGTTCTTCGGACGTCGCCGGCTCTGCCCCGGTGGCGCCGGTGATGATCGCGGTGTCCTGGTCGCGTGCGCCGACCTCGCTCCAGAGCTTGTCGAGCACGGCGGTGACTTCGCCGCCGTTTTTGCGGCGTGCACGATCAGCCACGACGGTCTTCAGGCGCGCGAACGGTTTGGCGCCACGCGCTTCCGCATGTGCCTTCGATTCGATCACGAGGAAGGCGCCGCCGGAGCCGAGCGCGAAGCCGCTGTTGGTCTTGCGGTCCCACACCGACGCATATTTGTCGCGCAGATTGAAGTTGTTGAACTCGTACAGCAGCAGCATGTCCTTGCGCTCGCCGTTATGGCCGGCGCCGACGAGAGCGATGTCGCTCTGCCCGGCGGCAATGCGCGCGAGCGCGATGCGCACCGCATCCACGCCGGCGGCTTCCTCGCCCATGAAGGTGCGGGACGAACCGGTGACGCCGTGCACGATGGCGATATTGCCGGCAAGCAGATTGGAGAGCTGTGCGAGAAAGAGCGTGGGGCGAAGATCGTTGAGCAGCTTCTCGTTCAGGTAGCTCGGCGTCGCGTTGCCATGCGCTTCCGAGTTCAGGATGCTGGAGTCGACGTTCAGATCGCGCTCGCCGCCGCCGGCGGCGACGATCATGTCCATCTTCGACAGGATGTCCTTGTTGCCCTTCACGCCGGCGGAATCCAGCGCGAGGCCGGCCGCATAAGTGCCGATGCGCTGCCAGGCTTCCATCTGGCGCTGATCGCCCTTTTTCGGAATCTGCGTGTCGTAGTTCAGCGGCGACAGCGGGTGCACCACGTAAGGCGCGAACGCCGTTTCATCGACGTTCACGCGCTTCGCGTTGAGGGCTTCCCAATGCGCGTCCGGGCCTTCGCCCAGCGACGAGGCGAGGCCGATGCCGGTGATCCATGCCTCGACCGGTTCGGAAACGACAGGACGGGTTTCAGCCATTGGACGATCCTTGGGACGATCCCTGCGATATTGCTTCGAGCGGGAACCCGATACGCTTCGCCATGGTGTCCATATGCCCGCGCAGATCCGGGTGGGGGAACGGCACGGTCTTGAACGTGAGTTGCGAGTTGCAGGTCAGCTTGCCGTCGACGCGGATCTTCACGTCGGTCATGGCAAAGCCGTCTCCTTCGTGGATTGCGCTGGCGTTGATCTGCAGCCTGGTGCCGGGAACGATGAAGGTGCGCATTTTCGCTTCCTTCACCGCGGCGAGGAACGGCATGCGCTCGAACTTCATCAATGCGATCAGCAGCCAGCCCGAGGTCTGCGCCATCGACTCGATCAGCAGCACGCCGGGCATCAGCGGATGCCCGGGGAAGTGCCCCTCGAAGATCGTGCTCTGCTGCGGAACGTTCGCTTCGACCGTGATCGTCTTCGCGCCGACGTCGAGGTCGGTGATGCGGTCGATCAGGTGAAAATATTCGAGGTTCATGGCAGCGCGTTATGCGCCCTTGGCGGCGACCAGTTCGTCGATGCGCGCGCTGAGGTTCTTCAGGACGAAATACTGCTCGGTGGTCGCCTTGCCGTCGTTGACCTCCTGGGTCCACTTTTCCAGCGGTAACTTGATCCCGAACGCCTTGTCGATGGCGAAGGCGATGTCCAGGAAGTCGAGGCTGTCGATCCCGAGATCATCGATGGCGTGGCTTTCCGGCGTGATCGTGTCGCGCGGGATGTCGCAGGTTTCCGCGATGATGGTGGCGACCTGATCGAATGTGGAGGACATTACTAAGCCTTTGATATAGTGAAGATAATTTTCGTTCTGCGCGCGCAAAGGCTAAGCTTCGCACCGGGAAGGTCCGGTCCGCCGCAGGGAGTCGTTTGCCCGTATATCGGAGCAGGCGCATCAGTTCAATGCAGTTGAGCGGTCGCTCACCAACGCTCTGTGGGCGGTGGGAGGGCGGAACGATATCAGCTTTGCGGTGCGGCGATGCGGGCGCAATCCCGCCGGCCCGCCAGAACGCAGTCCTGTGTCTTGCGGAGGTCCGCGATGGTGACGGCCAGCCAGATGCCTGCCCCCACCAGGAGGGCGGTGAACACGAAGGCCGCACCATTCGCCAGCATCCGGTGCCGGAAATCGTCCGCCTCGTCCCGGGGCCGCTCGTCGGGGGGAAGATCGCCAGCCGGTTGCGGTGCGGCGGCGGTCGTCGGCATGGTGGGGTGCCCGGACAGCGTCGCCGACGTGCGCGGCACGAAGCGAAGGACGCGATGCTCGTCATCGTCCCGGATGATCGGTTGCTGGGTCTTCATGATCGATGGTCTGCGAAGGCGGTGACGAACAGTAGCACGATGACGCGCCGCTGACTCCGGCAAAGCTGCATGGTCGGAATGTCGTGACCGATGACGATGACGCGGAACTGATCGCCGGCCGTGTAACAGACGTGTCATGATGCGGTCCGGGGGGAAAACGAGTGCGCCAAGGAGGCATTGATGTCGAATATTCGCGAACCGATCCTGCAGCCCGTGTCGATCCTGTCGCTGCGCCCGACGCAGATGACGGTGGGCATGCGCGAGGTGGAGGAAAAACGGAAGCGATGGCGGGCCCACAAATCCAAACGCAAGCAGGCTAAGCTGCTCGGCGAGCACATGATTCCGGTGGTGCTCGGGCCGGACAAGCGGCATTACGTGGTCGATCATCACCATCTTGCGCGTGCACTGCATGATGAAGGCGTCAAGGACGTGCTGGTCACAGTGATCGCCGACCTGACCATGGTGGACCCGGCGGCGTTCTGGAGCGTGCTCGATCATCGCCGCTGGGCTTACCCCTATGACGGCAAGGGTGAACGGCGGCATTTCAAGGACATCCCGAAATCCGTGACGGGCCTCAAGGATGATCCGTTCCGCAGCCTCGCGGGTGAAATCCGCCGTGCCGGCGGTTACGCCAAGGACACGACGCCGTTCAGCGAATTCCTGTGGGCCGACCTGTTTCGCCGCCGTATCGCACGCAAGAATGTCGAAAGGGATTTCGCCGGTGCCTTCGAGAAGGCGCTGGCGATCGCCAAGAGCAAGGACGCCATCTATCTGCCGGGCTGGTGCGGTCCGGCATCGGATAGCTAGGAGGGGTCCGTCGGCTCGGAGGCCGGATCGCCTTTGCCGCCAAGCGCGCGGTGCAGGGTACGCTCGATCCGGCCCCCGAGCAGCAGGATCGCGAAGGTGATCGCGAGCGACACCACGACCAGCCGCCAATGCCCGGCGCCGCACATGATGCCGACACAGGCGGTGAGCCAGACGCATGCGGCGCTGGTGAGGCCGCGGATGCGAAAATGCCGCCCGGCGTGGACAATCACGCCGGCGCCGAGGAAGCCGACGCCGGTGACGATGCCTTGCACGATGCGGCTGCCGGCGTCGGTGAAGCCGCCTTGACGCAGGGGATCGGCGATCGTGGTCAACATCGCGGTGGCGAGGCTGACCAGCGCAAGGGTGCGCACGCCCACCGGTTTGCCGTGCAAATCCCGGTTGAGCCCGATCGCGCCGCCGGCGAGCGCGGCGATGCCGAGGCGCAGGATGATCTCGGACCAGTCGAGCACGATGCTTTCCTCGGCCGCCGTTACTTCGGCAGGCGTCCCATCATGTAGAACTCGTCGTTCGGTTTCATACCGGTGACATTGGCCATGCGGTTCGACAGGGCGAAGAATGCCGAAATCGCCGTGATGTCCCAGATATCGTCATCGCTGAAGCCGTGGCCGGCCACGTCGGCCAGATCCTGCTCCGATACGGTTTCAGCGGAACGGCTGACCTTCATGGCGAAGTCGAGCATCGCGCGCTGCCGCGGCGTGATGTCGGCCTTGCGGTAGTTCACGGCGATCTGGTCGGCGATAGTCGGATTCTTGGCACGGATACGGAGGATGGCGCCATGCGCGATGACGCAATAGTGGCACTGGTTGGCCGCCGATGTCGCGACGACGATCATTTCGCGCTCGGCTTTGGTCAGGCCGCTGTCCTTTTCCATCAACGCATCGTGATAGGCGAAGAACGCACGAAACTCGTCGGGCCGCGCCGCCAGCGAGAGGAACACGTTCGGTACGAAACCGGACTTCTCCTGCACGGCGAGAATGCGCGTGCGGATGTCATCTGGCAGCGAGTCGATGGCAGGGGCGGGGAAGCGGTTCACGGCGGGCTTGGTCATCGGGGCGTCCATCTGATTGCATGGTGTCCGAAATTGGTCGGCTGTCAGATTTCGAACATGAATGGCCGGACGAAGTCAAAGATTATGCGCCGGGAACGCAAAGAGCGGGCCGTAACCCGCTCTTTGTCTATCTGAAATGAACTCATAAGGCCGTTACGCGAGTTTGGGGCCGCCGTGTTTGGTTTTGGGTCCACCTGACTTCATGAGAGTCTCCTGTGGCTGAGAGTTGCGCGGGTGTCAGTTTTTCTTGAATGCGAGGGGGTCTTGTCCCCACCTTGCAGCCATATCTATGACCTGTCGATAGTTATCGACCTTGATATTTACCGACTTGGCCACGTCCTTGTCCGTCAGATAATCATTGACGTGTTTGATCACAATGACCTTGAGGTGATCCTTGACCAGTGCCTCGATATACAGACCCTGGTGAATTCCGACCGCGATGCTGTCCAGGTAGTTTAAAACGGTTGTGACCGAGGCATGTAAATGCATTCGATCTGCTTCCTTGGTTCTCAGTAGACCGGTATCTTCCGCACTTCTGAGGTCTCTCAAACTCCGGTCCAGGATTGGATCGAGATCGTATCGATCGCAGACGTCTAACGTCCGCGAGAGCTTGTTTTCATCCTTGATCGATTTGAGTTGAAGCCAGGCGACGATCAAAAGTACGACCGTCGCAATGGCTTGGATGATCGATCCCAGCGCTCCGATTATATTCCAATCGCTGCTTGTCGGCATCGTTGCTTCACCCCCTGCATGCTGCAGCGAGTAAGGTCGACTATTCTTTTCAGGAATACAACTTTAAATTTTATCTTGTTGTCTACACGCTCACCGCAGCGGCTTTTTCAACAGCGAGAACCGGTCCGGGTCGAGGCCGAGCGAGGGCTGCAGCATCGGGGCATCGATGGTGCGTTGAGGGGTGGCCAGCGGGCGTTCGACGAAGCCGGGGTCGTTCGGCACATCGCGGCTCGTGGTCGCGCCGCGCCAGCGCTCCAGCACCGCGCTGACGAAATGCATGTCGTGGCCGGCGGCGACGGACGGCACCGTGGAAATCGCCGATTCCGACCGCGGCAACTGGTGCGTCGGCACTTCCTTGAAGCGCAGCCGCGTCGGCAGGGCGACGCCTTCGCCGAAGGCCAGCACCTCACGGGTGCCGAGCGACGGCACGAAGGAGAGCAGGTTGGCGGCGGCATCCGACACGGCCGAACGCAGCAGCGCCTGATCGCGGTCGTTGGCGAGGCGCATCGCGAACAAGGTGTTGCACTGGGAGATGATGGTGGCGTCGAGTTCGGCCGGACGTTGAGTGACGAGGCCGAGATAGACGCCGTATTTGCGGCCTTCCTTGGCGATGCGCGACACCGCCTTGCGGGTCGGGCCGAAGCCGATATTGCGATCCGCGGCGGCGTAGCGATGCGCTTCTTCGCAGACGAACAGCAGCGGCGAGGCGCCGTCGCTCCACAGGCCGAAATCGAACGCCATGCGGCACAGCACGGAGACCACGGAGTCCACGACTTCCGCGGGGAAACCGGCGAGCTGCATGATGGTCATCGGCTTGCCGTTGGCGGGCAGGCGGAACAGATAGCTGATGACTTCCGCCATGGTGTCGCCGCCGACATTGGCGTTGTCGAACATGAAGGCGTAGCGCGGATCGTTCTTCACCGCGTCGATGCGCGACAGCAGCTTGTGATACTGGATGCGCGACGAGCGGTTCTCAAGCTTGCCCATGCGCTCGTCGATCAGCGAGATCAGATCGACAAGACGGTAGGGGACCGGCGTGTCCACCGTATAGCCGATCGTTTTCGGATCGATGCGCTTGAGGCCGATACGATCGGCATTCTGGTATTGCGTGTAGATTCCCTTGGCGATCGGGATCACTTCCGACAGGATTTCGAGTTCTTCGGGCACGCCGGGGCGGCCGGCGAACAGAACATCGACGATTTCCTCGAAATTGAACAGCCAGAACGGCAGTTTCAGGTTGCGCGGATTGATCACCAGCGCCCGATCGCCGAAGCAGCGGCCGTATTCGTTGTGCACGTCGAGCAGGAAGATGCGCAGGTTCGGCCGGACGCGCAGGATTTCGTTGAGCAACAGCGACACGCCTGACGACTTGCCGACGCCGGTGGAGCCGAGTACGGCGAAGTGCTTGCTCAGCATTTCCTCGACATCGACATAGGCGATGATCGAGCGATCCTGCTGCAGCGTGCCGACATTGATCTGGTCCGAGCCGGAGGGGGCGTAGACCGTGCGCAGTTCGTTCTGGCTGATCAGGTCGACCGCATCTCCGATGGTCGGATAGTTGGTGACGCCGCGCTGGAATTTCGGCCGATCCGGCGTGCCGTTGATCTCGCCGAGCAGGTCCACCGAAGCACTGGCGACGTAGCGCTCGGGAGAGGGCATGTTCTCAGACGACACCTCGGTGATCATGGCGATGATGGTCGAATTCGCGCAGCGGATGCTGACGAAGCGGCCGACGGTGCCGCGCATTTCGGACGGCGTCATGGGATGGACCGGCGCGAGGCCGACGCGGGCCAACGAGCCACGTACGGAAATAATGCGTCCGAACGACGCCGTTGTCGTCATATTGCTCATAAGTGAATGTGCATTCTGCGCTCTGATCCTTGCGGCTGACTATGCGCGCCGGGCTCTGGATAAACGGTTAAAGTTCCACGTCGGGCATGTCGCGGATGGCTGCGACTTTTGGCTGCGGTCCCGGCCGCCGCGCGGCGAATTTGGAGTTTTACGATGTCTTAATCATTCCGCGAGCCCGGCCGTCGGGGGGCTACTGCTTGCCAGCGGCAACAGCGGCAGGCTATTTCGGGGCCGAACGGCCACGGGTCGTGACGGGATCGCCCATGCGCATCGACTTTCCGGGCCTGCAGGCCTTTCTGAGCATTGCCGAGCGCGGCAGTTTCTCGCGCGCCGCGGCTCATCTCAATCTGTCGCAGACGGCGCTCAGCCATCGCATCCGGAAGCTTGAAGACGATCTCGGATTTCAGGTGCTGACGCGGACGACGCGACAGGTGGCGCTGACGCCGGCGGGGCTCGAACTGCTTCCGACCGCCCGCCGGATGATCGGCGAACTGTCCGATAGCATCGAGCTGCTGCGTCAGCGCGGACGCAAGCAACAGGAACATGTCGCGCTGGGCTGCCTGCCGACCGTCGCGGCCTATCATCTGCCGCAGGTGTTGAAGCAGTTCGATGCCTTGTATCCGGGAATTTCGATCAAGGTTCACGACAATTCGGCGAGCGAGATCGCGACTCTCGTGCAGTCCGGTCAGGCCGAATTCGGCGTCACCATCACTGCGGCCAATATCCGGGATCTGGTTGCGACGCCGCTGGTCAAGGAGCGGTTCGTTCTGCTTTGCACCCGCGATCATTCCTTTGCACGGCGCAAGTTCGTGGCCTGGTCGCATCTCGGCGATGCCCCACTGATCCGCATCAGTCCGCAGGCCGGCAATCGCGCACTGATCGACGATGCGCTCGGGCACCGGCGCGAGGCACTGAACTGGCGCTATGAGGTGCAGCACCTACAGACCGCTGTCGGCATGGTGCTTGCGAAAATCGGCGTCGCGGTCGTCCCCGATATCGCGGTAATGACGCCGGCAACGGCAGACCTCGCCGCCGTGCCTCTCCGCAATCCCAGCGTCAGTCGCACGGTCGGGATCATCGTCCGGCGCGGGCAGCCGATCGGCAAGCCGGCACAGGCTTTGATCGACCTGACACGGCGATATTTCGGGAAGACGCGTTAATAATTCCCGGTTCGCTGCATCTATGACGAATATCGCAATATTATCCTATATTTCTCATTTGTTTCATAAATCGGAATTGGTTTAGGTCGGGGTCATCACAAAGGCGGCGGCCGCATGGTCGGTGTTGCGAAACGCACAGGCGCTTGCACCGGCAATCCCGCGTCTTTTCAAATGCGACAGCCCGAGAGGAAGCTCCGATGTCCCAACCGAAATCCGGTCTCGTGGTGTCCGCTCATCCCGGCGATTTCGTCTGGCGCGCCGGCGGCGCGATCGCGCTGCATGCGAAGAAGGGCTACCGCATGAAGATCGTCTGCCTCGCTTTCGGCGAGCGCGGCGAGTCGCAATTCGCCTGGAAGCAGCCGGGCATGACGCTGGCGCAGGTGAAGGCGGGCCGCAGGGACGAGGCGGAGCGGGCGGCGGCGGCACTCGGTGCGGAGATCGAGTTCTTCGATGCCGGCGATTATCCGCTGCACCTGACCGAGGCGCACAAGGAGCGCCTGATCGACATCTATCGCGAACTCAATCCGTCCTTTGTGCTGACGCATTCGCTGGAAGATCCGTACAACGTCGATCATCCTGCGGCGACGGCCTATGCACAGGAAGCGCGCATCATCGCTCAGGCGATGGGACACAAGCCGGGCGCCGATTACAGCTACAGCGCGCCGCCGGTGTTTCTGTTCGAGCCGCACCAGCCGGAGATGTGCAATTTCAAGCCGCAGGTGATCGTCAATATCGACGAGGTCTGGGATATCAAGCGCAGGACGTTCGAAATTCTCGCCGCGCAGAAGCATTTGTGGGCCTATTACGAGCGCGTCGCGCTGCAACGCGGCATGCAGGGCGGCCGCAATACGGGGGCGGCCATGACCTATGGCGAGGCGTATCAGCGCCTGTTCCCCATGACCGTGGAGACGCTGGCATGAAACCCGTCGTCGTCAGAAACATTCCGCGCGCCGATGCCGATGTGGTGCGGCGGCTCGGCAAGCTCGGCGTATCCACCGCTCATGAAGCGTATGGCCGCTTCGGCCTGATGAAGCCCTATATGCGCCCGGTCTGGACCGGTGCCGAAGCTGCCGGCACCGCCGTCACAGTGCTGGCGCAGCCCGGCGACAACTGGATGATCCATGTCGCCATCGAGCAATGCAGGCCGGGCGATATGCTGGTGGTTGCCTGCACCACGGACAATACCGACGGCATGTTCGGCGATCTGCTCGCCACCTCGTTGAAAGCGCGGGGCGGCGTCGGCCTGGTCATCGATGCCGGCTGCCGCGATGTCCGGTCGCTGCGCGAGATGGGATTTCCGGTCTGGTCGCGGGCGATTTCCGCCAAGGGGACCGTGAAGGCCACGCTCGGTGCGGTGAACGTGCCCGTCGTCTGCGCGGGCGTGGCGGTGACGCCGGGCGACGTGATCGTCGCCGATGAGGATGGCGTGGTGGCGATCTCCCGCAGGGACGTCGCCGATGTCGCGGTTAAGGGCGAGAAGCGCTTTGCCGAGGAGGACGCCAAGCGGCAGAAGCTGGCATCCGGCATTCTCGGTCTCGACATGTACAACATGCGCGAGCCGCTGGCGAAGGCCGGGCTCGTCTATCTCGACGATCCCGACCAGATATGACCGCGGGGACCAAGATGCGGCTGAGTGTCCTGCTCGGCGATCATCCGCATACGGCGGCGCTGAAGGCCGGCGCCATCGCGTCAGACCTCGTCGCGCTCGATTTCGCGCACTATTCGCCGACCAACAAAGGCTTCAAGCCGATGGTCCGCGAGGGGGCGTTCGACGTCGCGGAAATGGCCATCGTCACCTATCTGATGGCAATGAGCTTCGGCAAGCCGATGGTGCTGCTGCCGAGCGTGATGATGGCGCGGCACCAGTTCCGCTTTGCATGGACGCATCCGTCCGCCGGCATCGCCGGCCCGAAGGATCTTGCCGGCAAGCGCGTCGGCATTCGTTCTTTCACGACGACCACGGGCGCGTGGCTGCGCGGCATCCTCGCCAATGAGCACGGCGTCGATCTCGATGCCGTCGAATGGGTAACCTTCGAGGAGCCCCATGTGGCCGAATATATCGACACGACGACGAGGGCGTCGGCCGGCAAGGCGATCATGCCGATGTTGCGCGACGGCGAACTCGATGCCGTGCTGGGTGAGACGTCCGACGATCCGCGCCTGCAGCTGTTGTTCGCCGATGCTCCAGTCGAGGAGACGCACTGGATGGCGCGGCATGACATGGTGCCGATCAATCACATGGTGGTGGTCAGTACGCAGTTGTCGCAGGAAAGGCCGGATGTCGTGCGCGAGGTCTATCGCATGCTGGAAGCGAGCAGGATGGCCGCAGCAGACCGGTCGCCGTCCTTCGACCGGGCCGCGATGGATCGCTCGCTCGCGCTGATTACCGACTACGCCGCGCAGCAGAAGTTGATCCCGCGCCGGTTCGGCGTAGACGAATTGTTCGACGACGTGACGCGGGCACTGCGCGGATAACATTTCCAGGACTCATGACGATGACATCCGAACCGATCTTCGATCTTGCCCATCTCGGCCATCTCGAACTGCTGACGCCGAAGCCGGATGAGAGTCTGGCGTTCTTCACCGATGTGATGGGCATGACCGTCTCCGGCCGGAAGGGCGAGTCGGTCTATCTGCGCGGCTGGGATGACTATGAGCGCTATTCGCTCAAGCTCACGGCGTCGAACACCTCGGGCATGGAGCATATGGCGCTGCGCGCGCGCAGTCCGCAGGCGCTGCAGCGCCGCGTCGAAGCGCTGAAGGGTTCGGGCTACGAGATCGGCTGGACCGATGGCGATCTCGGTCATGGTCCGGCCTATCGCTGCTACGATCCCGACGGCCATGTCGTCGAACTCTATTACGAGACGGAATGGTATGAGGCACCGCCGGAGCTCAAGCCGGCGCTGAAGAACCAGGCGCAGCGTTTTCCCGCGCGTGGCGTCAATGTCCGCCGTCTCGACCACCTCAACTGCTTCGCCGTGGATATCAAGGCCAATCGCGAATTCTTCGAGCGCTATCTCGGCCTGCGGCTCACCGAGCAGATCGTGCTCAATGACGGCACGGAAGCGGCGATGTGGATGACGATGTCGAACAAGAGCTACGACTTCGCCTATTCGCGCGATCATTCCGGTACACGCGGCCGGTTTCATCACGTCACTTATGCGCTCGACAGCCGTGAGGATATTTTGCGGGCCGCCGATATTTTCCTCGAGAACGGCGTGTTCATCGAAACCGGGCCGCACAAGCATGCGATCCAGCAGACATTCTTCCTCTATGTCTACGAACCCGGCGGCAACCGGGTCGAGGTCGCCAATGCCGGCGCGCGCCTGATCCTGGCGCCGGACTGGAGGCCGATCGTCTGGACCGAGGAAGAACGCAAGAAGGGACAGGCGTGGGGTCTCAAGACCATCGAATCCTTCCACACCCACGGCACGCCGCCTGTGCCGGACAAGCACGGGAACTGACGTACATGCCCCGCAAACGCGCGAACGGGCAACTGTTACGGGGAAGCACGTTTCCAGAGAACCAAAAATCACCTAAGTGATTGATTTTATTGACAAGGCCGATGCGTGGCTGGGGAACCTGGATTCGAACCAAGACAAACAGAGTCAGAGTCTGTTGTGCTACCGTTACACCATTCCCCAAGCGATCCAGCTGTTTTGCAGGCTGAGGCCCACTGTCTGGAATCGGTCGGACGGGACATCGTCCCAGCGGGCGCGTTCTAGCCCGTCCCTTGGACAAAGCGCAAGAGGCTGGTGCGGAAATCTGGTCGTCACCTGGATTTTGGCGATCTCTTAGGGATTTGCTGCCAGCGTGAACCGATACAGCGACCGTGCGCGCACACCGGGTTTCCCGCGGTCATTTTTGTAGATCGCACGGCGACGTGCTGAATTTCGGGCTTTCATGGCGGACGAGACTGGATCGGCAGGACGCGTCACGTTCGGGCGCGGCTACAATGTCTGGATCATGGGGATCGACGGAACCTGGCGGCGCAATTGCGTGCTGACCGCTGTTTCGGCGCATGATGCCGAATTGACGCTGGAAAGTTCGATCGAGGGTCTGAACCTCAAGGAGTTCTTTCTGCTGCTGTCCTCGACGGGGCTGGCCTATCGCCGTTGCGAACTGATCAAGGTCAACGGCGCGCAGATCGATATCCGTTTTCTCAACATCAAGGGAAACACAAAGAAAAAATCGTCGATGCACGATCAGGACGACACGGCGTCCGCCTGATCGTTATTCGGCAGCCTGTTTTGTCAGATCAGCTTCGGCGTCGGTTGCTGCGGGGGTGTGCTTGCGGCCCCAGGCGGAGAGCGCATTCGAAAGCCGGTCGAGATAGAGATACACAACCGGCGTCGTGAACAGCGTCAGCGCCTGGCTGACGATCAGCCCGCCGACCATCGCATAACCCAGCGGTTGGCGTATTTCGGAACCCGTGCCGGTTCCGAGCATCAGGGGAACGCCGCCGAGCAGCGCGGCCATTGTCGTCATCATGATCGGCCGGAAGCGCAGCAGCGCCGCCTTGCGGATGGCTTCTTCGGGTTCGAGGTGCTCGTCGCGCTCCGCCGCGATAGCAAAGTCCACCAGCATGATGCCGTTCTTCTTCACGATGCCGATCAGCAGAATGATGCCGATCAGTGCGATCAGGCTGAAGTCGAATCCGAACGCCATCAGGATGGCCAATGCGCCGACGCCGGCCGAGGGCAGGGTGGAGAGAATGGTCAGCGGGTGGATATAGCTCTCATAGAGAATGCCGAGAATGAGATAAACGACGACGAGAGCGGCGATGATCAGCAACGGCACCGTCGAGAGCGATTGCTGGAAGGCCTGTGCGGTGCCCTGGAACGTTCCGCGCAGGGTGGCGGGTACGTTCATTTCCTGCATGGCGTTGTCAACGGCCTCGGTGGCCTGACCGAGCGCGGCGCCCTGAGCGAGGTTGAAGCTGACGGTGATAGCCGGGAACTGGCCCTGATGGCTGATCGACAGCGGCCGCACCGGCACCGTGGTCCATTTGGCGAAGGCCGATAGCGGAACCTGATCGCCGGTGGTGGGCGACTTGATGTAGATTTTGTCCAGCGTATCGAGCTTGCCCTGCAGCTCCGGCAGGATTTCCAGAATGACGTGGTAACTGTTCAGCTGCGTGAAGAACTGCGCCACCTGCCGCTGGCCGAAAGCGTCATACAGCGTATCGTCGATCAGTTGCGGCTGGATGCCGAAGCGCGAAGCGCTGTCGCGATCGATGGTTAGCGTCAGCGTCGCGCCTGTGGTCTGCTGATCGGTGGCGACGTCGCGCAGCTCCGGCAATGTCTGCATCTTGGCCAGGATCTTCGGCGCCCATTCGTTCAGTTCGGCGAGATTGGCGTCCTGCAGCGTATATTGAAACTGCGTGCGGGTGGAGCGGCCGCCGACACGGACATCCTGCGCCGCCTGCATGAACAGGCGTGCGCCTTCGACCTTCTCCAGCTTCGGCCGTAGCCGCGCGATGATCTGCTGGGCGCTGGCCGAACGCTCCTCGCGCGGCTTCAACGTGATGTACATGCGGCCGGTGTTCAGCGCGCCGCTGTTGCCGCCGATCGCCATGGCCACGGTCGCGATATCGGGATCGGCCTGCACGATCTTGCCGAGTTCTTCCTGATGCTTCTTCATATCGGCGAAGGAGATGTCCTGCGCCGCTTCCGAGGAGGCGGCGATCAACCCGGTGTCCTGCTGCGGGAAAAAGCCTTTCGGGATGATGACGAACAGATAGACCGACAGCGCGACGGTGGCGAAGAACACCATCAGCGTGGTCAGGCGCCAGCGCATGACCAGATTGAGGCCATGTTCGTAGGCGCGCAGCATGGCGTCGAACATGTTTTCGCTGATCTGGTAGAAGCGGCCGTGCCTGGCGTGCTTCTCGTCGCGCAGGAAGCGCGAGGCCATCATCGGGGTCAGTGTCAGGGACACCACCAGCGAGACGAAGATCGCCATGGCCAGCGTGATCGCGAATTCGCGGAACAGGCGGCCGATGATGCCGCCCATCAGCAGCAGCGGGATCAGCACCGCCACCAGCGAGATGCTGATGGAGACGATGGTGAAGCCGATTTCGCCGGCGCCTTTCATCGCGGCCGCCATCGGCGTCTCGCCTTCCTCGATGTAGCGGGTGATGTTTTCCAGCATCACGATGGCGTCGTCGACGACGAAGCCCACCGAGATCGTCAGCGCCATCAGCGACAGGTTGTCGAGCGTATAGCCGAACACCCACATCAGCGCGCAGGCGCCGAGCAAGGCCAGCGGCACGGTGATGCTCGGAATGATCGTGGCCCAGAGATTGCGCAGAAACACGAAGATCACCATCACCACCAGCGCAATGGTGAGGAGCAGCGTGAACTGCACGTCCTCGACGGCCGCGCGAATGGTCTGCGTGCGGTCGCTGAGCACCTTGATCTCGACCGCGGGTGGGATCGCGGCGACGAGACGCGGCAGTTCGGCCTTGATCTGGTCCACGGTGTCGATGACGTTGGCGCCGGGCTGCTTGAAGATGACCAGGAACACGCCGCGCTTGCCGTTGGCCCAGGCCGCCTGCTTGGCGTCTTCCGGTCCGGTCACCGCATGGCCGATATCGCGGACGCGTAACGGCCCGCCGTTGCGGTAGGCGATGATGACGTCGTTCCAGTCCTTCGATTCCGGCAACTGGTCGTTCGCATAGATGGTGTAGCTGCGCGTCGTGCCGTCGATGTTGCCTTTCGGGCTGTCGACGGTGGTGATGGCGAGCTGGGTGCGGATGTCCTCGAGTGCCAGTCCCTTGGCGACGAGTTTGGCCGGATCGATCTGGATGCGGATCGCCGGTTTCTGCTGGCCGCCGATCGTCACCTGCGCGACGCCGCTGATCTGGCTGATCTGCTGCGCCAGTTGCGCATCGACGCTGTCGCTGACGGTGGTGATGGGCAGCGTATCGGATGTCGCCGACAGCAGCATGATCGGCGAATCCGCTGGGTTGACCTTGCGGAAGGTCGGCGGTGACGGAAGGGTCTTCGGGAGCTGTCCGCCGGCCGCGTTGATCGCGGCCTGGACGTCGTTGGCGGCGCCGTCGATGGAACGGTTGAGGTCGAACTGGATCGTCACGGCGGACGTACCGAGCGAACTCGTCGAGGTCATCTGCGCAACGCCGGGGATTTGCGCGAATTGCCGCTCCAGCGGCTGCGCCACCGATGTCGCCATCGTTTCCGGGCTTGCGCCGGGCAGGGTCGCCGAAATCTGGATGGTCGGGAAGTCCACTTGCGGGAGCGGCGCCACCGGGAGCAGCGGATAGGCGACGAGGCCGATAAACAGGATACCCGCCATCAGCAGCGAGGTGGCGATGGGGAAGCGGATGAACGGCGATGAGATGCCTCCGTTCATGATCTATCGCCCCGTCTTCTGATCGGCCGCGGCGATTGTACTCGCCACCACCGCGCCCGGTTGGACTTTGTATTGTCCGGCCACGATCACGCGGTCGCCAGCACTCAATCCGTCCTCGACCATCGTGCGACCGTCGATCGAGCGGCCGACCTTGATCTTCTTCACTTCGGCCTTGTCGTCGGCTCCGACTGCAAAAGCATAGAGTCCGTCCGCGCCATGTTGGACCGCGTCGTCCGGTATGACGGTCGCGTTTTTCAGGGTCGTGACCAGCAGCCGGGTCGATACGGACAGGCCGGGCCACAACAAATGGTCCTTGTTGTCGAACACCGCTTTCAGCCGGATCGTGCCGCTGGTCGTATCGACCTGATTGTTGATCACAGCAAGGGTGCCCTTGGACAACAGGCGCTTGCCGTCGCTGGTATAGGCATCGACCTCAAGCGCATGCGCAGCGAGGGAGTCGTTGATATCGACGAGATGCTGTTCCGGCACCGTGAAGATCACCGCAATCGGCTCGATCTGCGCGATGGTGACGATGCCGGTCTGGGTCGCGGCATTGACGATGTTGCCTTGATCGACCTGGCGGAAACCCACCACACCGGCAATCGGCGCCCTGATGGTGGTGTAGCCGAGCTGCGTCTGCGCGTTCGCGATCGCCGCGTCATCGGCCTCGATCAGTGCCGTGACTTGCTGCACCGTCGAGCGCTGGGTGTCGGTCTGCTGCCGGGTCGCGAATTCGCCGAGTTTGGTGTAGCGCTGCAGATCGAGATTGGCGTTCGCAAGGTTGGCTTCGTCCTGCGCCTTTTTGGCCTTCGCCTGGTCGAGCGCCGCCTGGAACGGACGGGAATCGATTTGGGCGAGCAAATCTCCTGCCTTGACGATCTGCCCTTCGGTGAAGGCGATGCGATCGACCTGCCCGTCGACCCGGGTGCGGACGACCACGGTATTGAAGCCCTGCACGGTCCCGAGCCCGGTCAGGTAGACCGGGAAGTCCGTTTTTTCGACTGTCGCGATTTTCACCGGGATCGGGCGAGCGCCATGCGGCTTGTCCGCCTGCGCCTGCTGAGCCTTGAGGCCGTTTTGGTGTTTCCAGATCGCGGAACCTGCACCCACCAGCAGGACTGCGATCACGATGCCGGTCCAACGAAGGTGAGGGCGCTTGGTCATATCGTACTCTTTCCCGATCTTGAGCAGCCGGTGTTGCGGGAGCGGCGATCATAAAAGGATCGGCGAACTGGCCCGTCCGCAATGGCGCATTGCAAATCAACTCGGCGGTTAAAAAGCTCTACCAGCCTCGTCACCGCACGACACCTCGAAAACATCGATCATTGCTAAATCTTCATGTGTTCAATTGTTTCGGCATGTTTCCGAAGAATACCGTCCGTATCCGTGGAAGATTTGAGCAGTATAAACGCCAAGTCGATTCATTCTTGCGTGAAGCCGGCGGGGCCTGTTCCAAGCCGGTCCGGTTCAAGGTGTCGTTGAGTTGGCGCTCGTTCCGAGATCGCTTCCTGTCTCATTGCCAGTTTAGAATTGTTTTTATCTGGAGACATTCAAACTGATTTCGAGTCCATTGAGGCGGACAAACCGGTCGTGATGCCGGTATGAGATAGTTTGACACTGCAGGCACGATGTTGCCGCGCATGCCATATCCAACAGCAACACTGACGCAATCGAAACAATGAAGCCGATCGCCGCCAAAGAACTCCATCGCACTTCACGCCGGGATCGGCGCGTGGACGGTGATAGGCTGCGTACGAGGCTAGTTTATTTTGTTTCTAAACTGCAGCTTCCGGCATCGATGGCACCAGCTATGCGTGGCGTGGCTTTTGCCGGCGGGCCTGACATGATACGCCATGTCCGCGCGAAGCAGCGTCATCTGGTTGGGCGGCGCATATCGATCTGCGTTCAGCGCCGCCGAAGCGGCAATTCCGAACGGCCGGCGCGGCCGTCATTGACGAAATTCCTGATTGCCATTGGGCCGAGGTATTATCTTGTTTAGAAACGTTCTTAAGTTGCTGGCGTTGCTGGCGACGGTCTGGTTCGCATCGCCGCTCATCGCGCAACAAGCAACGCCGCCTGCCGCACCGCCTGCTTCCGCATCGCCCGCTGCTGCGCCGGCCGCGGCAACGCCGGCACCGGCCGCGTCGGTGCAGGCAAGGCCGGTTGCCCCGGCCGCCGAAGTTGCATCCAAACCGACGGTTGCGACCGGCGAGCATGACCTGTCGCCGTGGAAGATGTTCATGGGCGCAGACATCATCGTTCAAGCGGTGATGACGGGGCTCGCCTTGGCGTCGGTGGTGACCTGGACGGTCGGTATCTTCAAGTTCATGGAGCTGTCCTGGTCGACGAACCGCCTCAAGAAGGCACTGCGCAAGATCGGCGAGGCCCATTCGCTCTCGGAAGCGCAACTCGCGCTGGGCGACAAGGGCACGGTCCTGTCGCGCTTCCTGGCGGCGGCGATGCGGGAAGGGCGGATGTCCGCCGGCATTTCGAGTGATGAAGGCATCAAGGAACGCGCGGCATCGAGCTTCAGTGAAATCGTTCGCGCCGAGGGCCGCAAGGTGCGCGCCGGCATGGGGGCGCTTGCCACCATCGGGGCGACGTCGCCCTTCGTCGGTCTGTTCGGCACCGTCTGGGGCATCATGAACAGCTTCATCGGCATTTCGAAATCGCAGACGACCAACCTCGCCGTCGTGGCCCCCGGCATCGCCGAGGCGCTGCTCGCCACTGCGATCGGTCTCGTCGCCGCCATCCCGGCTGTGATCATCTACAATCATTTCGCGCGCGTGACGAAGAACTACATGGAGATTGTCGGCCGTGCGCAGGGAGCTTCGGCGCGTCTGTTGTCGCGTGATCTCGACCGGACCCATTCCAGTGCTCACATGCGCGCGGCGGCTGAATAATCATGGGTATGTCACTGTCCGAAGGTTCCGGTGACGACGACGACTTCGCGGAAAACCACGAAATCAACGTCACGCCCTTCATCGATGTCATTCTCGTCCTGCTGATCATCTTCATGGTCGCGGCGCCGCTCTCGACGGTGGACTTGCCGGTCAATCTGCCGACCTCGACCGTGGCGCCGCAGAAAAAGCCGGACAAGCCGACCTATGTCAGCATCAAGCCGGATCTGGCCGTGGCGATCGGCGAGGAACTCGTGAAGCGCGTCGATCTTGTCGCCAAGCTCGACGCCATGGGCGATGGCAACAAGGATCGGCCGATCTTCCTGCGGGTGGACCGTGCCGTGCCCTATGGCGAGTTCTTCGATGTGATGGAGCGGTTGCGCGCCGGCGGCTATCAGAAAACCAAGCTGGTTGCGCTGGAAGGTGTCGCCGCCGCGCCAGGTGCTGCGTCCGATACGGCGACACCTGACGCACCGAAACCCTGACGCTGAAGGGGAACATGTCTGAACTCGATAGAAAGTCGTCCTGGCGGTTGTGGGTGATCGCGGCGGTTTGCGCCGTGGTTCTGCATGCCGGCAGCATCGCGGCCGCTGTCTACGAGACGCAGACGGAGGATGATGACGACGGCCTCGGCGCCAATGCCATCGAAGTCGGCATGGAGATGGTGTCGCCGGAGGTCGAGCAGACCGATCTGCCGCAAGGGCCGGATTCCGCGGCGTCGGCTGCTTCGCCTGCGGTGCAGGAGCATAAGGCCGTCGAGAAGGAAAGCGACCTGCCCAAGGAGACGCCGAACGAGAGCGAGGAGCCCGACCAGGCCGTCACCGAGAACAAGGCGACCAAGCCGGAAGAAGAGACTCCTGAAAAGGCCCAGAAACAGCAGCAAGCGTCGCAGGAATCCGTCGCATCGGAGGCTGCTGCACAGCAGAAGCTTGAGGACTCCAAGACCGGCGAGAAGGCGCAAGTCGTCAATACCGGCATCGGCAACGACAAAAAGCGGCTGTCGGCGATATGGGCCAAGCAGCTCAGCGCCCATCTCGAAAAAAACAAACGCTATCCCGCCGAGCGTCAGCAGAAGGCAGCTGAGGTGATGGTGAATTTCGAGATCAACCGCCTCGGCAAGGTGCTGTCGGCGAAGGTCGTGAAAGGCTCCGGCGATGCCGCCTTCGACGAGGCCGCCGTGGCCATGGTCCGCCGCTCCGATCCGCTGCCGCCGCCGCCGCCCTTGATCGCGGACGACGGCTTGAGCTTCACGGTGCCTGTCATCTTCCGCGTGAAGAAGGGGTGAGGCGCTACGTGGCGTTTCGTAGGGTGGGCAAAGCGAAGCGTGCACACCGGCTTTCATTGCGGGAATGGTGGACACGCTACGCTTAGCCCACCCTACCGGCTTCTCCCACAAGGGGAGAAGGAAGACGCCAAGATCAGTACGTCGCCCGGCCGCCCGAGATGTCGAACACCGCGCCGGTCGAGAAGGCGCAATCTTCCGATGCGAGCCAGGCGGCGAGCGCGGCCAGTTCTTCCACCAGCACGAAACGGCCTTTCGGAATCTTCGACAGCATGAAGTTGATGTGCTGTTCGGTCATTTGATCGAAGATCGCCGTCTTGGCGGCGGCGGGCGTGATCGCATTGACGTTGATCTCGGTATTGGCGAGTTCCTTGCCGAGCGACTTCGTCAGCGCGATCAGGCCGGCTTTCGATGCCGAGTAGTGTGAGGCGTTCGGATTGCCTTCCTTGCCGGCGATGGAGGCGATGTTGACGATACGGCCGTAATTCGCTTTCAGCATCGCCGGCACCACGGCCTTGCAGCACAGGAACGGGCCGTCGAGATTGATGCGCATCACCTTGCGCCAATCGTCGTTATCGATCTCCCAGACCGGCTTGTTGAAGCCGGTGATCCCGGCATTGTTGACCAGGATGTCGATCCTGCCGAACGCTTTCAGCGTGGCATCGCGCGCCGCTTCGATGGCCGCGAAATCGGTGACATCGACCTTCAACGCGGTCACGTCGGCGCCGATCTCCTTGGCGGTTTTTTCAGCGAGCGCGATGTCCTGGTCCCAGATCGCCACCTTGGCGCCGGAGGCGACGAAGCGTTCGGTGATGGCGCGGCCGAAACCCTGCGCGCCGCCGGTGACGACGGCGCTGCGGCCGGAGAGGTCGATCTTGTTCATAACGGCATCCTTTGTTCGAGCCAATCGATGTCCCTCATGGTGAGGCGGCGCGTAGCGCCGTCTCGAACCATGAGTTGGTGGCACTCATCCTTCGAGACGCGACCTACGGTCGCTCCTCAGGATGAGGGGCAGAGCGGGTGTTCGCCCTGAGCTATAACGTCCAGCCGCCGTCGATGATGTGGGCGACGCCGGTGGTGAAGGCGCTTTCGTCGCTGGCGAGATAGAGGGCGAGGGAGGCGATCTCCTCGGCGGTGCCGAGGCGGCCCATGGGCTGGCGCGCGACGAACATCTCGCGGCCGTTCGGACCGGCCGCTGCCGCGCGGTCCAGCATCGACGGCGTTTCGATCGTGCCGGGGCAGATCGCGTTACAGCGGATGCCCTTGGCGATGTAATCGACGGCGACGGCGCGGGTGAGGGCGGCGACGGCGGCCTTGGTGGCGCCGTAGACATAGCGGTTGGGCGCGGCCTTGAAGACGCCGGCGGCCGAGGAAATGTTGACGATCGATCCGCGGCCGCGGGCCAGCATGCCGGGCAGGAATGCGCGGATGGTTCGGTGCATCGACTTGACGTTGAGGTCGAAGGAGAAATCCCAATCGGCATCCGAGCAGTCGAGTGCCGCGCCGTGATGCACGAAGCCGGCGGCGTTGAGCAGGATGTCGATCTCACCCACTTTCTTCGCCATGGCTTCGACGGCCGCGGTGTCGCGTACGTCGAGTTGCGCGGTTTCGGCGATACCGTCCTTGGTCAGCAGCGCCACGCCTTTTTCATCGATGTCGGTGGCGATCACGGTGGCGCCTTCGCGCGCGAAGGCCAGCGCACAGGCGCGGCCGATGCCGACAGCGCCGGCAGTAACGAAGGCACGCTTGCCCTTGAGGCGGTTGGACATGAGAGATCTCCTTGAGGGTTATTGTTACTTGCCAGTGTTTAGCGCCGGCGGTGCGCTCCCTCTGCCCGCCACTGGCGGGGAGAGGGCGGGGTGAGGGGCTCTTGCCGCAAGCGCCGTTGGAGTGCCATCGAGGCTCCCCCTGACCCGTCCGTCTTCGCTGCGCTTCGCCGGACGACCTCTCCCCGCAAGCGGGGAGAGGTGAGAAGATCAGTGATTATGCCGCGCTGTCCCGACCTTGCCGGCGATATCGTGATAGCGCGTCGCGAGCTCCATGCAGGCGCCGGTGGACTGCTGGCCGACCGTGTTGCGGTAGAGTTCCTGCCAGGGCGTCTGGTGCGCCGGATATTTGAACCCGCCCTTGGCCATCAGATCGGCGTGGCGGCGTTTCACTTCCTCGTCGGAGATCAGGATGTTGGCCGATCCCTTGTTGAGGTCGATGCGCACCTTGTCGCCGGTCTGCAGGATCGCGAGGCCGCCATTGGCCGCCGCTTCCGGCGAGGCATTGAGGATGGAGGGCGAACCGGACGTGCCCGATTGCCGGCCGTCGCCGATACAGGGAAGCGACAGGATGCCGCGTTTGATCAGCGCCGCCGGCGGCTGCATGTTCACCACTTCGGCGCCGCCGGGATAACCGATCGGGCCGGTGCCGCGCACGAACAGCATACAGTGCTCGTCGATGTCGAGCGAGGGATCGTCGATGCGGTCGTGGTAATCTTCCGGCCCCTCGAACACGATGGCGCGGCCTTCAAAGGCGTTGGGGTCCTTCGGATTGACCAGATAGCGATCACGGAATTCCTTCGAGATCACCGATGTCTTCATGATCGCGGAGTCGAACAGGTTGCCGCGGAGCACGAGGAAGCCGGCATCCGGCACCAGCGGCTTGTCGTAGCTCCAGATGACGTCCTTGTCGGGCGCAGGCGCTGCGGCGCAATTCTCGCCCATGGTCTTGCCGTTGACGGTGACGGCGTCCTCGTGGATGCGCTTGTGCTTCATCAGTTCGCGCACCACCGACGGCACGCCGCCGGCGCGGTGGTATTCCTCGCCGAGATAGAAGCCGGCCGGCTGCATGTTGACCAGCAGTGGCACGTCGTGACCGACCTTCTGCCAGTCGTCGATATCGAGTTCGACGCCGATATGGCGCGCGAGCGCGTTGATGTGGATCGGTGCATTGGTCGATCCGCCGATGGCCGAGTTGACCACGATGCAGTTCTCGAACGCCTTGCGGGTCAGAATGTCGGAGGGTTTCAGATCCTCCCACACCATATCGACGATGCGCTTGCCGGTGTCATAGGCGATCTGGCCGCGTTCGCGATAGGGTGCCGGAATCGCCGCGCAGCCGGGCAGGGACATGCCGAGGGCTTCGGCGAGCGAATTCATCGTCGAGGCCGTGCCCATGGTGTTGCAATGGCCGACCGACGGCGCCGATGACGCCACCAGCGTCATGAACTCCTCATAGTCGATCTCGCCGGCTGCGAGGCGTTCGCGCGATTTCCAGACCACGGTGCCGGAGCCGGTCCGCTGGCCGCCGTGCCAGCCGTTCAGCATCGGCCCGCCGGACAGGACGATGGCGGGCAGATTCACGGTCGCGGCCGCCATCAGGCAGGCCGGCGTGGTCTTGTCGCAGCCGGTGGTGAGTACGACGCCGTCGAGCGGATAGCCGAACAGAACCTCTACAAGACCGAGGTAAGCGAGATTGCGATCGAGCGCCGCCGTTGGTCGCTTGCCGGTTTCCTGGATCGGATGCACCGGGAATTCCATCACCAGGCCGCCGGCCGCGGTGATGCCTTCGCGGACACGCTTTGCCAGTTCGATATGGTGACGGTTGCACGGCGACAGGTCGCTGCCGGTCTGTGCGATGCCGATGATCGGCTTGCCGGACTGCAGTTCATCGCGCGTCAGGCCGTAATTCAGATAGCGCTCCAGATAGAGTGCCGTCATCCCGGGATTGTGGGGGTCGTTGAACCACTCGCTCGAACGGAGTTTGCGTCGCGTGGTCCCCGAAGTCGGCGTGGAGGAAGTCGGTTTGGTCATCATTTCTCCCGCAGCGCACACATTATGTTGAAAATGTCGGTGCGTCGTCTCTTTTGATTGGCCGCGAATGTTTGCACGCCGTCGGGCGCTTCGCAATATTCCGGCTGTGCCGCAATGTTTGCATCCGTGAGATTTTTCTACGACTATGATCCAACGACATTCCGTCAGAAATCTGATAGGATGTCAGACAAGTTAAGAGCAGGCGTCCCCGGCAATCGGAGCGCGCAGTCCCGAAACGGGGACATTTGGGAGGGAAGTGTATGGCGTCCGTGCAGATTCACGACGTACGTAAGTCTTTTGGCGGCTTTGAAGTTCTTCACGGCGTGTCGGTTCCCATAGAAGACGGTGAGTTCGTGGTGCTGGTCGGTCCATCCGGCTGCGGAAAATCGACATTGCTGCGCATGCTGGCCGGGCTGGAGAAAATTACATCCGGCACGATTTCCATCGGCGACCGCGTCGTGAACGACGTGCAGCCGAAGGAGCGCGACATCGCCATGGTGTTCCAGAATTACGCGCTGTATCCGCATATGACGGTGGCCCAGAACATGGGCTTCTCGCTGAAATTGCGCGGCGCCAGGCAGAGCGAGATCGACGAAAAGGTCAATCGCGCCGCCGATATTCTCGATCTGCGCCGGCTGCTCGACCGCTATCCCCGGCAGTTGTCCGGCGGCCAGCGCCAGCGCGTCGCCATGGGCCGCGCGATCGTGCGCGACCCGCAGGTGTTTCTGTTCGACGAGCCGCTGTCGAATCTCGACGCCAAACTGCGCGTCGCCATGCGCGCCGAGATCAAAGAACTGCACCAGCGCCTGAAAACGACCACCGTCTATGTGACCCATGACCAGATCGAGGCCATGACCATGGCCGACAAGATCGTGGTGATGCAGGACGGCATCGTCGAGCAGATGGGCGCGCCGCTCGATCTTTACGATCATCCGGAGAACAAGTTTGTCGCCGGCTTCATCGGTTCGCCAGCCATGAATTTTCTTGACGGAACGCTGAAGGCGAACGGCGGTGAGCCGTGGGTCGAGACGGCCAACGGCGCCAAGCTGCCGATCACGGCGGCACCGGCGACATCGAACGACAAGGCCGTGACCTACGGGATTCGTCCCGAGCACCTCGAATTCGCCGACGACGGCATCGAGGCGGAGGTCATCGTGGTGGAGCCGATGGGATCGGAAACGCAGGTGATGGCGCGGATCGGTAACCAGGATATCATCGCAATCTTCCGCGATCGCCGTCCTGTCGCGCCCGGCGACAAGATTCATCTGAGGCCGCGGGCGAATTCGGCGCACCTGTTCGACAAGGAAACCGGCAAGCGGGTCAATTAGTCGCGCGCGCCATTCTCTGTCACGAACACCGTTGTCACTGATACGATTGATCAGAACGACAGACGTTTTCAAAACATTGGTCGATTAACGAGCCAATATATAGGGAGAAGACGAGAAATGACTGGATTTTCGATGGACCGCCGATCGCTCCTCAAAGGAGGCGCAATGACGCTGGCCGCCGCCGCGACCATGTCGGCGGATGAACTGCTCGGCTATGCCAAGGCTTGGGCGCAAACCTCGCCCTGGAAGCCGGAGCCCGGCGCCAAGATCAACCTGCTGCGCTGGAAGCGCTTCGTGGAAGCGGAAGATGCCGCCTTCATGAAGATCGTCGATGCCTTCCAGAAGGCCAACAACGTCACCATCAACGTATCGAACGAATCCTACGACGACATTCAGCCCAAGGCATCGGTCGCCGCCAATACGGGGCAGGGCCTCGACATGGTGTGGGGCCTGTATTCGCTGCCGTTCCTATTCCCCAGCAAGTGCGCCGACGTCACCGATGTCGCCAACTATCTCGCTGAGAAGGGCGGCGGTTGGTCCGAGTCCGGCAAGAAGTACGGCATGCTGGGTGATAAGTGGATCGGCGTTCCCGTCGCCGCCACCGGCAGCATCATCAATTACCGTATTTCGGCGATGGAGAAGGCCGGACACAAGACGTTCCCCGACGACCTCGCCGGCTTTTCCGATCTCGTCAAGGCGCTCGGCAAGAACGGCACGCCGGCCGGCATGGCGCTCGGCCATGCCTCGGGCGACGCGAATGGCTGGGTGCATTGGGCGCTGTGGGCTCACGGCGGCAAGCTGATCGACAAGGACAACAAGGTGACGATCAACTCGCCGGAAACGGCGAAGTCGCTGGAATATGTGAAGGGGCTGTATGATTCCTTCATTCCGGGCACCGCGTCATGGAACGACTCGTCCAACAACAAGGCGTTTGCCGCAGGCCAGCTCTACCTCACCAATAACGGCATCTCGATCTACGTCACGGCGAAGAAAGAGAATCCGGACATGGCCAAGGACATCAACCACGCGCATATGCCGAAGGGTCTGGATGGTAAGACGCGCGAACTGCATCTCGGCTTCCCGATCCTGATCTACAACTTCACCAAGTTCCCGCAGACCTGCAAGGCGTTCACCGCCTTCCTGATGGAGCCGGCGCAGTTCGATCCCTGGGTGCAGGCTGCGGAAGGCTACCTGTCGCCGTTCCTTAACGGCTTCCAGAAGAATCCGGTCTGGACGGCGGATCCGAAGAACACGCCGTATCGCGACGTGGCGGTGACGGCGGTGACGCCGGCGGGCGACGCGCAGATGAGCGAGAATGCGGCTGCGGCGATCGCCGACTTCGTGGTCGTCGACATGTACGCCAATTACTGCACCGGCCGCGAGGACGTGAAGACGGCGATGGCTTCGGCCGAACGCGCCGCCAAGCGCATCTTCCGCTAAGGGTGGTGTTACCGGCGCGGAACGATCCGCGCCGGCGTTGCCGTCATTGCGAGCCCCGGCGAATTGGCAAAGCCAATTCGCTTGGGCGAAGCAATCCAGTCTTGCTTCATGCGGCATTCCGGATTGCTTCGTCGTGTCGCTCCTCGCAATGACGACTCGAATGACGATCGGAGTACGAACCGGAATGACCACGATCCCGACATCCCTGCCGACAGGGGCCAAACAGGTCCCCACCACGTCTGCATGGGAGCGCTTGCGTGCCAATCGCAATTTTCTCGCCATCTGGTTCATGCTGCCGGCGGCGGTGTTCCTGGTGCTGTTCCTCGGCTATCCGCTGTTTCTCGGCATCTGGATGAGTTTCACTGACGAGCGCATCGGCCGTGCCGGCATCTTCGTCGGGCTGGAAAACTACGAATGGCTGCGCGACGACTCCATCTTCTGGCTGTCGGTGTTCAACACGCTGCTCTATACGGTCGTCGCGTCCGCTATCAAATTCGCGGTCGGCCTGTATCTGGCGCTGCTGCTGAACCGGCACATGCCGTTCAAGGCGATCATCCGTTCGATCGTGCTGATCCCGTTCATCGTGCCGACGGTGCTGTCGGCCATCGCGTTCTGGTGGATTTACGACTCGCAGTTCTCGATCATCTCCTGGTCGTTGATCAAGCTGGGTCTGCTCGACCACAATATCAACTTCCTCGGCGACAGCACCAATGCGCGCATCAGCGTGATCTTCGCCAATATCTGGCGCGGCGTGCCTTTCGTCGCCATCACGCTGCTGGCCGGCCTGCAGACGGTGTCGCCCTCGCTCTACGAGGCGGCGGTGCTGGATGGCGCGACCTCATGGCAGCGCTTCCGCTACATCACCTATCCGCTGTTGACGCCGATCATCGCTGTGGTGATGACCTTCTCGGTGCTGTTCACCTTCACCGACTTCCAGTTGATCTGGGCGCTCACCCGCGGCGGCCCGGTCAACGCAACGCATCTGATGGCGACGCTGAGCTATCAGCGCGGCATCCTGTCCGGCCGTCTCGGCGAGGGCGCCGCCATCGCAACCGCAATGATCCCGTTCCTGCTCGCGGCCATCGCGATCTCCTGGTTCGGCATGCAGCGCCGCAAGTGGCAACAGGGGTCCGACCATGAGTGATACGATGGCCAATACCGCGCACAGCGCACCGCCCGACCTGGCCAAGGACGATAACAGCGACGGCATGAGCTATCTGGAGTCGCTACCGAAGCGCCTGGTGACGCTCTATCTGCCGCTGTTCATCATTCTGGTGGTCCTGCTGTTCCCGTTCTACTGGATGGCGCTGACGTCCATCAAGCCGGACGAACAGCTGATCGACATGGAGAAGTTCAACCCGTTCTGGGTGATCCATCCGACGCTCAAGCACATCACCAAGCTGCTGTTCGAGACGCAGTATCCGAAGTGGCTGTGGAACACGATGTATGTGGCGGTGGGAGCGACCACGCTGTCGATCTTCGCCAGCATTCTCGCCGCCTATGCCATCGTCCGCCTGCGCTTCCGCGGTGCGGATGCGGTCGGCGGCTTGATCTTCATGGCCTATCTGGTGCCGCCGTCGATCCTGTTCATTCCGCTGGCGTCGGTCATTCAGGCTTACGGGCTGTTCGACTCGCCGCTGTCGCTGATCCTGGTCTATCCGACGTTGCTGATCCCGTTCTCGACCTGGCTCTTGATGGGCTATTTCAAGACAATCCCGTTCGAGCTTGAGGAATGCGCCCTGATCGACGGGGCGTCGCGCTGGCAGATCCTGGTCAAGATCATCGTGCCGCTAGCGATACCGGGCCTGATCTCGGCCTTCATCTTCTCCTTCACGCTGTGCTGGAACGAGTTCATCTACGCGCTGACCTTCCTGCAATCGACGCCGAACAAGACGGTGCCGGTAGCGATCGTCAACGAATTCGTCGACGGCGACATCTACAAATGGGGCTCGCTGATGGCCGGCGCACTGGTCGGCTCGCTGCCGCTGGTGATCCTGTATGCGTTCTTCGTGGAGCATTACGTGTCGGCGATGACGGGGGCGGTGAAGGAGTAGAGCCGCACACTCCACCCTCATCCTGAGGAGCACGCCGAAGGCGTGCGTCTCGGAGGATGGTGACGGTGCTTCACGACTCATGGTTCGAGACGGCGCTTCGCGCCTCCTCACTATGAGGGACTGAGTTCAGTTCAAGAAAAAGAAACAAGGACAATCCGATGCATATTCTCATTCTCGGCGCCGCCGGCATGGTCGGCCGCAAGCTGACCGAACGGCTGGTGAAAGACGGCCGGCTCGGCAATCGCGACATCACCCGCATGACCCTGCAGGACGTGGTGGCGCCGGCGAAGCCCGCGGGCGCCTCGATCCCGATCGAACTGGTGACGTCGGACTTCGCCGATCCCGGCACAGCCGCGCCGCTGCTGGCTCATAAGCCCGAAGTGATCTTTCATCTCGCTGCCATCGTATCGGGCGAGGCGGAAGCCGATTTCGACAAGGGCTATCGGATCAACCTCGACGGCACGCGCTACCTGATCGATGCCATCCGTGCGGTCGGCGGCGGCTACAAGCCGCGTCTCGTCTTCACCTCGTCCATCGCGGTGTTCGGCGCGCCGTTCCCCGACAAGATCGGCGACGAGTTTGTCCATACGCCGCTGACGTCCTACGGCACCCAGAAGTCGATCTGCGAAATGCTGATCGCGGACTACACCCGCAAGGGCCTGCTCGACGGCATCGGCATCCGCCTGCCGACCATCTGCGTCCGCCCGGGTGCACCGAACAAGGCGGCGTCCGGCTTCTTCTCCAACATCATTCGCGAGCCGCTGGTGGGCAAGGAAGCCGTTCTGCCGGTGTCCGAGGATGTCCGTCATTGGGTCGCTTCGCCGCGCTCCGCGACGGGCTTTCTTGTCCACGCCGGCAGCATGGATCTCGAAACGATGGGGCCGCGGCGCAATCTGTCGATGCCCGGCATGTCCGTCACCGTCGGCGAGCAGATCGCGGCGCTGGAGCGCGTGGCCGGCAAGAACGTGGTCGAGCGCATCAGGCGCGAAGCCGATCCCACCATCGTCAGCATCGTCGCCGGCTGGCCGCGCGATTTCGACACCGCCCGCGCGCTGAAACTCGGCTTCACCACGGCTGAGAAGTCGTTCGACGACCTCATCCGCATCCATATCGAAGACGAACTCGGCGGCAAGTTCGTTGATTGACGAATCTCTTTAGCAAACGCGGTCCCTCATCCTGAGGAGCCGCGTAACGGCGTCTCGAAGGGTGGCGGCAAACTCGGAGCCAAGCCATCTCATGGTTCGAGACGGCGCTCCGCGCCTCCTCACCATGAGGGGGGTGATTGTGTTAGGCATGGTTGCGGCGAACGTCGCTTCGCCGGGCCACCTTCTCCCCGCAGGTGGGGAGAAGGCATCGCAACTTCATCGATGAGGTCTTGATGCGGATCGCCAGCATCGGCGAATGCATGATCGAGTTGCGCCAGATGCCGGACGGGCATCTGACGCGGTTCTATGGTGGCGACACCTTGAACACCGCCGTTTATCTGGCGCGCCTCGGCGCCGCCGTCGATTACGTCACCGCGCTCGGCGACGATCCGCTCAGCGACGAGATGATCGCCGGCTGGCAGGCGGAGGGGATTGGAACAACGCGGGTCGTGCGCCTCAAGGGCAAGCTGCCCGGACTCTACATGATCGAGACCAACGACGCCGGCGAGCGCCGTTTCTATCACTGGCGCGATGCGTCGGCGGTGCGTGGCCTGATGAACCTGCCGGAGACGGACGCACTTCTTACGTCGCTTGCGGATGACGATCTCATCTATCTCTCCGCGATCACGCTGTCCCTGTTCGATGCCGCCGGCCGTGATCGCCTGATCGCAGCACTCCAGCGGTGCCGCGCTGCCGGTGTCCGCGTGGCCTTCGACACCAATTTTCGCGCGCGCGGCTGGCCGGATCTCGATCCGGCGCGAACTGCATTTCAGCAGGCTTTTGCAGCGTCGGATATCGTGCTGGCTTCGGCGGAAGACCTGTCGGCGCTTTATCCGGATGACGGCGAGGCGGCATTGCTGGATCGCATCGATGCGAAGGAAGTCGTGCTGAAGCTTGCGACTCCTGCAAGCATCGTGCGCCGAGACGGTTCCGCCCAACGGGTCACAGCCGCGCCCATTGGCGGTACTGTGGTCGATACCACGGCCGCCGGCGACAGCTTTGCCGCGGCCTATCTTCACGCGCGGCTGAATGGCCTTGAACCTGTCGCTGCCGCCGAAGCCGGTCATCGTCTCGCCGGTGCCGTGGTCTGCCATCCCGGCGCGATCATTCCGCGAGAGGCGATGCCGGATATGAGGGAGCAAACGCAATGACCGATATCGCCAGACGCCAGGATGAATTGCGCAAGCTGTTGACGTCCGCAAAAGTCGTTCCCGTACTCACCATCGCGCGCGCGGCCGATGCCGTGCCGCTGGCGCGCGCGCTGGTCGCGGGCGGCGTGCGCACGCTGGAGATCACGCTACGCACTGCGGCCGCCATCGATGCGGCGCGGGCCGTGATCGCGGAGGTGCCGGATGCCGTCGTCGGCATCGGCACGGTGTTGTCCGCCGCCGATTTTGAGCAGGCCCGCAAGCTTGGCGCACGCTTTGCGGTCAGCCCCGGCGCGACGCCGGCCTTGCTCGGCGCGGCCGCAGACAGCGATCTGCCTTTGCTGCCCGGTGTGGCGACGGCCTCCGAGGTTATGCAGGCGCGCGAGCAGGGCTTCGATACGCTTAAATTCTTTCCGGCCGAACAGGCCGGCGGCCGCGCCATGCTGCGGGCCTGGGCAGGACCGTTTCCCGATCTACGCGTCTGCCCGACCGGTGGTATCGGCGAAGCGAACGCGGCGGAATGGCTCAGCGAGCCCAGCGTCCTTGCGGTTGGCGGTTCCTGGCTCTGTCCGGCGTCGCTGGTGCGGGCCGGCGACTGGGCGGGCATAACGGCCATGTGCGCGCGGACGATGAAAAGCCTGTCAGTCGGCTGAACGCGCGCTATATTTATCGCAACTGCGAAATCGGAACCGGGAGAACGACCATGACTGCCAGCATCGTTGGATGGGCGCATATGCCCTTCGGGAAATTCGACGCCGAGACTGTCGAGAGCATGGTGGTTCGGGTCGCCACCGAAGCGATGGCCGACGCGGGTATCTCCGCCGCCGATGTCGATGAAATCGTGCTCGGTCATTTCAATGCCGGCTTCTCGCCGCAGGATTTTACCGCATCGCTGGTGCTACAGGCCGATCCCGCGCTGCGTTTCAAGCCCGCCACCCGTGTCGAGAATGCCTGCGCCACCGGTTCTGCCGCCGTGCATCAGGGCATCAAGTCGATCGCGGCCGGCACGGCGAAGATCGTGCTGGTGGTCGGCGTCGAGCAGATGACCAAGACGCCGGGGCCGGAGATCGGCAAAAACCTGTTGCGCGCTTCGTACCTTCCGGAAGACGGCGAGACGCCTGCCGGCTTCGCCGGCGTGTTCGGCGGTATCGCGCAAAAATACTTCCAGAAATACGGCGACCAGTCCGATGCGCTGGCTCTGATCGCCGCCAAGAACCATGCCAACGGCGTGCACAATCCCTATGCGCAGATGCGCAAGGATTTCGGCTTCGAGTTCTGTCGCTCCGAAAGCGACAAGAACCCGTTCGTTGCCGGTCCCCTGAAGCGTACTGACTGCTCGCTGGTGTCGGACGGCGCGGCCGCGCTGGTGCTGACGGATTCCGAAACGGCGAAGACCATGGGCAAGGCCGTCAACATCAAGGCCACCGGCCATGCGCAGGACTTCCTGCCGATGTCCAAGCGCGACATTCTCGAATTCGAGGGCTGCACGGTGGCGTGGCAGAAGGCGCTTAAGGCGGCCGGGGTGTCGATCGGCGATCTTTCCTTCGTCGAGACGCATGACTGCTTCACCGTCGCCGAACTGATCGAATATGAAGCGATGGGCCTGACGCCGCGCGGGCAGGGCGCGCGCGCCATCAAGGAAGGCTGGGTCCAGAAGGACGGCAAGCTGCCGGTCAATCCATCAGGTGGATTGAAGGCCAAGGGGCATCCGATCGGCGCCACCGGTGTTTCCATGCATGTGCTGAGCGCGATGCAGTTGCTCGATCAGGCGCCCGAGGGCATGCAGATCAAGAACGCCAAACTGGCCGGCATCTTCAACATGGGCGGTGCAGCGGTGGCGAACTACGTTTCGATCCTTGAGCCCGCGAAGTAACGCGCGGGCGGCGTCATGAATGTCGCGCAATGGCTGATGGCGTCGGCGCGTCTGCATCCGCAGGCGCCGGCGCTGCTGAGCGGCACCACCGTCCGGGCCGACTACGCCACATTCGCGCGCCGCGCCGCCGCTATCGGCGCGGGTTTGGCGCGTGACTACGGCATCCGGCCCGGCGACCGCGTGGCGCTGTTCGCGTCGAACTGCACCGAATATCTCGAATGCCTGTATGCGGTGTGGTGGATCGGCGCTGTCGCGATCCCCATCAACGCCAAGCTGCATGGACGCGAGGCGGCATGGATTTGCGACAATGCCAGCGCAAGCCTCGCCATCGTCGATGACGACAGCCGCGACACGCTCGTCGCGGTGAAAGAGGATCTGCCGCCGGCGATGCAGATGCTGTCGGTGGACAGCGAGACTTATCGCGAGTTGCAGCATGGCGAGCCCGCGACGACGGTGCCGCTCGCGCGTGAAGATCACGATCTTGCCTGGCTGTTCTATACCTCCGGCACAACGGGCCGGCCGAAAGGTGTGATGCTCAGCCACGGCAATCTCGTCGCCATGTCCCTGTGCTACCTCGCCGATGTCGATCAGGTCCGCCGGCAGGATGCCATCCTCTACGCCGCGCCGATCTCGCACGGCGCGGGACTCTACAATTTCATCCATGTCCGCATGGCCGCGCGTCATGTCGTTCCTGAAAGCCAGGGCTTCGAGCCGGGCGAAGTGCTCGATCTCGGCAAGGCGCTCGGCGATGTCGCGATGTTCGCAGCGCCGACCATGGTGCGTCGGCTGGTCGATGCGGCGCGGGTGCGCGGCGAGACGGGCGAGGGCCTGCGCACCATCGTTTACGGCGGCGGGCCGATGTATCTCGCCGATATCCGCGACGCCATCGCCGTGATGGGCCAGCGCTTCGTGCAGATTTACGGGCAGGGCGAGTCGCCGATGACGATCACTTCGTTGCCGCGCGCGTTCCATGCTGATGTGGAGCACCCGCGCTATCTGGAACGCCTGGCCTCGGTCGGGCCGGCGCAGAGCGTGATGCAGGTGCGGATTACCGGTGCCGATGGTCAGCCGTTGCCGACAGGTGAAACCGGCGAGGTCGAGGCCAAGGGGCCGGCGGTGATGCTCGGCTACTGGAATAACGACAAGGCCAATGCGGAGACGCTGAAGGACGGCTGGCTGCGCACCGGCGATGTCGGTCGGCTCGACGCGGACGGCTTTCTTACGCTGTCCGACCGTTCCAAGGATGTCATCATTTCCGGCGGCACGAACATCTATCCGCGCGAGGTGGAGGAGGCGCTGTTGACCCATCCGGCGGTGCGGGAAGTCTCGGCCATCGGCGTGCCCGAGCCGGACTGGGGCGAGATCGTGGTCGCCTGCGTGGTGTTGAACGAGGGCGCTGCGGCGGACGATGCCGCGCTCGACGCGCACTGCCTCGCCCATATCGCCCGCTTCAAGCGCCCCAAGCGCTATGTCTATCTCGATGCGTTGCCGAAGAACAATTACGGCAAGGTGTTGAAGACCACGCTGCGGGAGATGATGAAGCGGCCGTAGCCCGGATGGAGCGCAGCGCAATCCGGGGCCGGCTGCTGTGTTGAGGCTCTGAATCCCGGATTGCGCTGCGTTCCATCCGGGCTACGCGACCGGCTACGCCTCACGCCGCCGTCCCGCGCATACGGCTCCGCGCCTGGCGCCCTTGCGCCCGTAAACCCGCTGCCGCTAAGACGAAAGACAACACACGCTTTCGGGAGCAGACGGCTTTGGCGGGACCACTTCACGGGATCAGGATCATCGACATGACGTCGGTGATGATGGGGCCTTACTGCACGCAGATGCTGGGTGACTACGGCGCCGACGTCATCAAGGTGGAGTCGCCCGACGGTGATGTGGTGCGCAGCATTGGGCCGATGCGCAATCCCGGCATGGGGCCGATCTTCCTCAACACCAACCGCAGCAAGCGCTGCGTCTGCATCGACCTGAAGAAGGAAGAGGGCCGCGCGGCGCTCTTGAAGCTGGTCGAGACGGCCGACGTGCTGGTCTACAACGTCCGCCCGCAGGCGATGGCGCGGCTCAATCTCGGTTACGACGTGGTGTCGAAGATCAATCCGCGTCTCGTCTATGCCGGGGTGTTCGGCTTCAGTCAGGCCGGGCCTTATGCTGCCAAGCCCGCCTATGACGATCTGATCCAGGGCGCCACGGCGCTGCCGGCGCTCAACGCCCGCATCAGCAGCGACGGTATTCCGCGCTATGTGCCGAATGCGCTGGTCGACCGCATCGTCGGTTTGACGGCGGTCGGCGCGATCCTCGCCAGCGTCGTGCATCGCGACAAGACCGGCGAGGGCCAGCGGGTCGATATCCCGATGTTCGAGACCATGGCGAGCTTCATGATGGGCGACCACATGGGCGGCCTCACTTACGACCCGCCGTTGGATCGCGGCGGTTACGGGCGCCACCTGTCGCCGGATCGCCGGCCCTATCAGACCTCCGACGGTTATATCTGCGCCATGGTCTATAACGACAAGCAGTGGCGGAGTTTCCTCAAGCATGTCGGCCGCGAGGAACTGCTGGATGACGCGCGCTTCGCCGGTTTCGCGCAGCGCATTCAGCACATCGATGTCGTGAACGCCGAATTGTCGCGCATCTTCCTAACCAGGACCACGGCGGAATGGGCGAAGCTGCTGGACGAGGCGGACGTTCCATCGGCGCCGATGCATACGCTCGAAAGCATGCTTGAAGACCCGCACATGGTGGCGACCGGCTTCTTCCAGCCGGTCGAGCATCCGACCGAAGGCGCGATCCGCAGCATGAAGGTGTCGGCAAACTGGTCGAAAACCCCGGTCGATCCCACCCGTCTCGCGTCGCATCTCGGCGAGCAGAATGTCGAAGTGCTGGCCGAAGTCGGCTATACTGTCGAACAGATCGAAAAAATGCACGGGGATGGCGTGCTCAAGCAGGCGGCCATCCCGGATACGTCGGAGCTGTAAGCCATGGATTTCGCCCTTGACGCCAACCAGGAATCCATTCGCGATACCATCGGTAAGATCTGCGCGCGCTTCGACGACGCCTACTGGCTGAAGAAGGACAAGGAGGGCGGCTTTCCCCTCGAATTCCATAAGGCGATTGCCGATGCCGGCTATCTCGGTATCTGCATCCCCGAGGAATATGGCGGTTCCGGTCTCGGCATCACCGATGCCGCGATCATGATGCGCGCGATTTCGGAATCCGGCGCCGGCATGTCGGGTGCCTCGGCCGTGCATATGAATGTGTTCGGGCTCAATCCTGTAGTGGTGTTTGGCACGCCCGACCAGTGCCGCCGCATGCTGCCTGGTATCGTCGAAGGCAGGGAGAAGGCGTGTTTCGCCGTCACCGAGCCGAACACCGGCCTCAACACCACCCAGCTCAAGACCCGCGCGGTGCGCAAGGGTGATCGCTATATCGTCAACGGCCAGAAGGTGTGGATTTCCACCGCGCAGGTCGCCGAGAAGATTTTGCTGCTCGCGCGCACCACCGCTCTGGAAGACGTCAAGAGCCCGACCCACGGCCTGAGCCTGTTCTATACCGACGTCGATCGCTCGACGATCACGGTGCACGAGATCGAGAAGCTGGGCCGCAAGGCGGTGGACTCCAACGAACTGTTCTTCGCCGATTTCGAAATCCCTGTCGAGGATCGCATCGGCGAGGAGGGGCGCGGCTTCGAATACATCCTGCACGGCATGAACCCGGAGCGCATCCTGATCGCGGCGGAAGCGATCGGGCTCGGCAAGGTCGCGTTGAAACGGGCGTCCGAATACGCCAAGCAGCGCCAGGTGTTCAACCGCCCCATCGGTCAGAACCAGGCGATCCAGCATCCGCTGGCCAAGAACTGGATGGAGCTGGAGGCCGCGTGGCTGATGGTGCTGTCGGCCGGCTGGCAATACGACAACGGCATGTCCTGCGGCCCCGCCGCCAATTCGGCCAAGTATCTCGCCGGCGAGGCCGGCTATCACGCCTGCGAGCAGGCGGTGATGACCCATGGCGGCTTCGGTTACGCTAAGGAATATCACGTCGAGCGTTACCTGCGGGAGTCGCTGATCCCGCGCATCGCCCCGGTCAGCCGCGAACTGATTTTGAGCTTCATCGCCGAAAAGGCGCTGGGGTTGCCGAAGTCGTATTGATCTTTTTTCTTCACCTCTCCCCGGAGGGGAGAGGGAATCTACAGTGTGCTTGGTTTCGGCAGTGAGAAACATCAGATGAGCTACATCACAGGCGTCGGCCTTCTTCCCTACGGCAAGCATGAGGGATCATCGACCATCGATCTGATGAGCCGCGCGGCCGAGCTGGCGCTTGCCGATGCCGGGCTCAAGCGCGGTGATATCGACGGCTTTCTGTGCGGCTATTCCACCACCATGCCGCACATCATGCTGGCGACTGTGTTCGCCGAGCATTTCGGCATCACGCCGTCTTATGCGCACGCTATTCAAGTTGGCGGAGCCACCGGCATGGCGATGGCGATGCTCGCGCATCAATTGGTCGAAGGCGGTGTTGCCAGGCATGTGCTGGTGGTCGGCGGCGAGAACCGGTTGACCGGCCAGAGCCGCGATGCCTCGATCCAGGCGCTCGCGCAGGTCGGCCACCCCGCCTATGAAGTGTCGCTCGGCCCGACCATTCCGGCCTATTACGGTCTCGTCGCCAACCGCTACATGCACGAATACGGCGTGACGCAGGAAGACCTCGCCGAATTCGCGGTGCTGATGCGCGCCCATGCCCTGACCCATCCGGGCGCGCAGTTTCACGAGCCGATCACCGTCGCGGACGTGATGGCGTCGAAGACCATCGCGACGCCGCTCAAGCTGCTCGACTGCTGCCCGGTGTCCGATGGCGGCGCGGCGCTGGTGGTCAGCCGGGAGCCGACCGGCAAGATCGCCATCCGCGTGCTCGGCGCCGCGCAGGCGCATACGCATCAGCATATCACCGCGGCGCCGCCGCTGTCCGGTCTCGGGGCCGAGATCGCCATCGCCCGCGCCAGGCAGGCGACGGGTGTCGAGATTTCCGATGTGCGCTACGCGGCGGTCTATGACAGCTTCACCATCACGCTGGCGATGCTGCTCGAAGACCTCGGCCTTGCCGGCCGCGGCGAGGCGGCGGCGCGGGTGCGCGCCGGCCATTTCGGTCAGCACGGCGCGATGCCGCTCAACACCCATGGCGGCCTGCTCAGCTACGGTCATTGCGGTGTCGGCGGCGCCATGGCGCATCTCGTCGAGACGCATCTGCAGATGACGGGTAGGGCCGAGAACCGTCAGGTCAAGGACGCATCCGTCGCGCTGCTGCACGGCGACGGCGGCGTGTTATCATCCCATGTCAGCATGTTCCTGGAGCGCGTCAAATGAGCGAGCTCAAGCCCGCCGCCGATTGGACCACGGGCACGGAAGCCATCAGCTTCCAGTGTTGCCGCGCCTGTCAATCGATCCAGTATTTCCGCCGTAGTTTCTGCGCCGCCTGCGGCTCGTCCGATCTCGACGACAGGGTGTCGAGCGGCGAGGGCACCGTCTATGCCACTTCACTCGTGCTCCGCGCCGGCACGCCGGAGGCGCGCGCGCATGTGCCCTACAATATCGTTCTCGTCGATACCGCCGAAGGCTTCCGCATGATGGCCCACGGCGCCAATGATCTTGTCATCGGCGACAAGGTGAAGGCCGGCTACCGGCAGTTCACCGGCCATCTCGTTCCGTTCTTTGAGAGGTCCGGGTCGTAAACGCCGGCGGTTGCGATCAATCGCCGGCGTTTGCATTTACTGGATCGTCCGCATTCGCGGGCGATGACAGTCGGTGTGTGGCTTCAACACGTCTCTCTCTCGGATCAACTTCCCGCTCTCCGTGCAATCAATCATTGCGGCTTTGCGCGTCATGAGGCACTGAGCAGCCCATGAGCAAACAGACAAATGCTTTCATCGCCGCGGCAACGCCGGTCGTTTTCGTGCTGCTCTGGAGCACCGGCTTCATCGGCACGAAATATGTTCTGACGGGTGCCGAGCCGCTGACCTATCTCACGGTGCGGATGGCTATCGCGACCTCGATCATGGGTATCATCGTCGTGCTGACGCGGCCGGCCTGGCCGGATCGCGCGGGGATCGGTCACAATATCGTCGCCGGTCTGCTGGTGCAGGGGGTCTATCTCGCCGGCACGGTGCTGGCGATCGCACATGCGGTGCCTGTCGGTCTGTCGGCGCTGATCCCCGGACTGCAGCCGATCCTCACCTCGATCCTTGCGAGCCGCTTCCTCGGCGAGCGCGTGACGCCGCTGCAATGGGGCGGACTTGTTCTCGGGCTCGGCGGCGTGCTGCTGGTCCTGCATGGCCGCCCGATCTCGGGCACTGCCGGCTGGGGCTGGGCGGCGTCGGCGCTTTCGCTGATCGCCATTACGATCGGCACGCTCTATCAGAAGCGCTTCTGCGGCGGCACCGACTGGCGCGCGGGGAGCTTCATTCAGCAGTTCGCCGCGATGGTGGCGCTCGGGATCGGTGCGTGTCTGTTCGAGACACGCGTGATCCATTGGACGTCGGAGTTCGTACTGTCGGTGGCCTGGCTGGCCGTCGTGCTCTCGATCGGCACCGTCGGACTGCTGTACTGGCTGCTGCGCCGCCAGGCGTCGAGTCAGGTCGCGAGCCTGTTCTATCTGGTGCCGGCGGTGACGGCCCTGATGGCCTTCATCCTGTTCGGTGAAAAGCTGGATATAGTCGCCATCGTCGGCATGATCGCCTGCGGTGCCGCGGTGTTTCTCGTCAATCGCGCGAAAGCGTAGGGTGCTTTCTTCACCTCTCCCCGGTGGGGAGAGGTGAAGAAAGAAGGTGAAGAATCCCACACATGAAAAAGCCTCCGGACTTGGACCCGGAGGCTTTCACATCTGCGATGAAGAAGCTTACTTCTTCTTGGCAGCCTTCTTCGCCTTCTTGGCCTTCTTCGGAGCAGCCTTCTTGGCGGCCTTCTTCACGGTCTTCTTGGCAGCCTTCTTCGCGGCGGCCTTCTTCACTGTCTTCTTGGCGGCGGCCTTCTTCACGGTCTTCTTGGCAGCAGCCTTCTTCACGGTCTTCTTGGCAGCCTTCTTTGCAGTCTTTGCTTTCTTAGCCATTGGTCTCGCTTTCTTGGTTGTCTTCTTCGAAGATGTCTTCGCAGAAGCTTTCTTGGTGGACTTCTTCGCGGCCGGAGTCACTTTCTTCGCGGCCTTGGTGTTCGTCTCGGCCACCGAGGTGGCCGCTTCTTTGGTCGCACCGGCGGCGCTGCTCAGCGCATCCGTCACTGGATCGATGATCGGAGTATCGTCAGTCATAGCTCCCCCAGCGGTTGTCGACTTGTTCACGTTAGTCCGATTCGCGCGCGTGTTGAAGTGCACGCGATATACAGTCAACCACTTCGTGTCATCTTATACGCTGCTAATGCACGATCGCGACCTTCTTTGTGAGTGGCGATCGTCCTTGGATAGTCCGATCCGCGTTTGATATCGGCGCGCGGCAGTCCCATCGCCGTTGTCGGCCGCACTTGATGAATGAGTTCTACTGACAAGTCGTTAAGCTCCGGAACCTGTCGCCGCATGTCGTCACGGCACGGGGCGAACGTCCCGGCATGCAGCCGGCCGGAAACGAAAAGAGGCGCCGCGATATCGCGGCGCCTCTTTCGTTTTTGCAAATCGGCTGGAGCTTACTTCGGCTGCGGCACGATACGAATATAGGGCTTCGGTTCCTTCCAGCCATTCGGATAGATCGTCTTCGCCTCATCGTTGGTCACTGAACCGCCGATGATGACGTCCTGTCCCTGTTGCCAGTCGGCCGGCGTGGCGACGCGGTGCTTGGCGGTCATCTGCAGACTGTCGATGACGCGCAGGATTTCCTGGAAGTTACGGCCGGTGGTCATCGGATAGACGAGGATCAGTTTGATCTTCTTGTCCGGCCCGATGACGAAGACGTTGCGCACGGTGGCGTTGTCGTTCGCGGTGCGGCCATCGGCGCTGCCGGACGCGTCCGCCGGCAGCATGTTGTAAAGCTTCGAAACCTTGAGATCGGTATCGCCGATCATCGGAAAGGCCGGGCGGGCGCCCTGGGTCTCGTAGATGTCGTCGGCCCACAATGCGTGCCTGTGTACGGGATCGACGGAGAGGCCGATCAGCTTGACATTGCGCTTGTCGAATTCCGGCTGCAGCCGGGCGAGCGCACCGAGTTCGGTGGTGCAGACCGGCGTGAAGTCCTTCGGATGCGAGAACAGAAGGGCCCAGCTGTCGCCGATCCAGTCATGGAATGTGATGGCGCCGGTGGTGGTGTCTGCCGTGAAGTCCGGGGCAACGGAATTGATCTGAAGGGCCATGGGTCAACCTCATGTCTGACTGGAGGGATCGCGCGAGCAAGCGTGCGTTGAATATAAGTGGGCCGCCGCGCTATTGGAACCGACGCGCAAAAAGGACAAGATCCTTCTTCTGTTCACGCGCTGGAGAGCATCGCCTTTCACGCAAGGGCGGTGCGACATCATAGCTCGCGCACTTTCAATTCATCGAATGCCGCGAAGTTGCCGCCCGTCCGGCGCAATGCCGCCGGATGGGGGCGGCACATCGTGTCGAACCAAGCAACGCTATGGTGCGACTGAATTGCAATGGTTGGGGAAAGAAAGTGTGTCGATTGATTCCTTAACCAGGCATTAAGTCGCTCATGAAATTGCTGGGGTATCCCGAAAAGTGCTGCAAACAGAAGAGTTTGAAATGTCCATCGCTGCCGTTGCCGAGGTCGTCGGCGCTCCCGAACCCGCATCCATCGCCGATCGCCGCGCTGCGGCGCAGGCGCTCGCCGTCGTGCGCGACGGCGTGATTACCGGTGAAGGCCCCACCACCCGGGGGCGCATCCATTTTTCCCGCGCGCTCGACGCCGACGACGCGGACTGGTGCGCGCGCATCCTCAATGCATCGGCGCTCGCCGGCCAGCCGGTGAGCCGCGACGAGGCCGAGGCGCTGTTCGCCATCAATGAAGCCGCCCGCGAGCGCAGCGACGACGGCCGGTTCGACGATCTGTTCGCCAAGGCGGTGGTGCATCACGCTGCATCCGCCTCGGGCCTGCCGGTGCCGCCGCGCGATATCGCGCTGTCGCCCGATGTGTCGATCGACAGCTGGGCGCCGACCAAGGCCGTCGGTGTGAATATCGAGGTGCTGGAATGGATCGCGTCGCAGATGCGCGCCAAGCGCGTCAGCAACGCCGCCATCATGACGCTGCTCGCCACCGTCGTCGGCGCCGCCACGCTTCCGCTGGCGCAACTGCCGAACGTGTTCGACATCGGCATGTGAGCCGGGCCGTAGGATTTGAAAGCAAAACGGCGGGGCAATGCCTCGCCGTTTTCGTTGTTCTCATATCACCATGCGACCTCTGTAGGGTGGGCAAAGCGTAGGGTGCCCACCTTTGCCATCGTGCATGTGATGGTGGGCACGGCGCTGCGCACCTTTGCCCACCCTACATGGCTTACGCGCCGCATCGCGTCCGGGACACAGACAAGATTACTTCTTCGCGGGTAGCCCCACGGTGCGGCCCGGAAAGCCGGCGGCGTCGAAATAGCGCTGGTTGCCGACCTGCTGCCAGAGCAGGACGGTGCGCAGGCCCTGATCGTCGGACTTGGACCGTGTGACGTCGGAGGTCGCTTTCGGCGTCTTGCCTTTCGGCATCGCCTCGGTCATCACGCGGCCGATCAGCTTGCCTTTGGCCTCGCGCTTGAGGCCGAGCAGATGCGCGGCGGTGATGCCGACATCGGCGTTGCTGGTGGGCAGGGGATCGACGAAGCCGGCTTTGAAGTCCGGTCCGATCGCCGCCATGAAGTTGTGGGTGTCGCCGCGACCGAACGAGCCGTGCATGCCCTGACCTTGACGCAGAACGGTGTCGGCAATCTCGACCTGGCAGGCGGCGGGCTGATCGCAACCGGTCGCATAGGAGCGGAACGACACGGCGATCGCCGGATGCGGTGTCACGGCCTTGCCCGACAGGTTGATGGCGGACAGCGGCAGCGTGCCGGGGAACGAGCCCAGTGAATCATCCACGAAGATGCCGCTGATATAGTCGTGCTTCAGCAGCGCCTTCACGGTTTTCGCGGCGAGGGCCTTGTCCCTGGTCGGCAGATAGATCAGGTCCGAGCCGCCATTGGTGGCGACGATCAGTTCCGGCTTGTCCTTGTCCTTGCCGAGATAGGCATTGCCCGCCTTCGGATAGGCGTTGTCGCCGACCGCCGCGAATTTGTCGTTCGGATCGAACAGCGGCATGTCGAGCGATTTCGCAAGATCGATGGCGAGGAAGCCGAGCGGCAGGAAGCCTTCCGGCGTGTCGGGGTAGTTGCCTTTGATCGTCGTCGAGGTCTTGCTCTCCTTGGAGATCGTCGAGAAGCCGTGATCCGCCGAGATCATGATGTTGGTGGTCGCGGCGAGGCCGAGATCGTCGAGCGCCTTGCGGAGCTGCGCGAGATTGTCGTCGGCGTTCTTGATGGCGGCGAGCGAGGAGGGGCCGTTGATGCCGGGCGTCACCTTATTGAGGCTGTCGCCCTGATTGTGCTGGGTGCCGTCGGGATCGCGCGACCAGAACACCAGCACGAACGGCTTGTTGCGGGCCTTGAACATCGGCAGCACAACCTTGGTCGCGACATCGGCCATATAGGCTTGCTGCTTGACGTTCGCCTCCGTGGTGCCCGGCGTCTTGGCATCGCCCGTCTTGCCGTTGGCGCCGCGACCGGGTGTTTCGAGCGCGAGACCGGCCTTGCCGAGCGCGTCCTTCATCTCGTCGGAGAGCGGAATGCCGAGCAGCTTGCCGGCCTTGTCGACACCGCCCGTCTGGTCGTCGATGGTGATGGTCTCCTTGCCGCTGCGTTCGGTGTGGTCGAACATCAGGGTCGGGCCGACCTTGCCGATGGCGGCGGTGGAATAGCCCGCCTTGCGCGCGGCCTTCAGCAGCGTTTCCTCGTTCAGGTAATCGCCGTTGAACTGTTCATCGAGATCGCCGAGCACCTGGTCGTGTTCGATGAACGGGACGGTGCTGCCGTTCTGCACCGGCGTCGGATGCCCGGTATAAATGGAGTTCGAAAAAATACCGGTGTCGCCGAGATAATGGCCCGAGGACATGCCCGACGCGTTGGCCATGGTGAAAGTAGGGAACAGCGAGTGCGAGTTCCTGAAATTGACGCCCTTATCCCGCACCGCGGACATGGCGGGTGCGGTTTCCGGCGTGACCTTCAGCGCCCGGAGGCCATCAGGTACGAACAAAATGAGGTTGCGGGACGGGCTGTTTTGGGCGAAAGCCGTTGTTGCAGATAGAACACAGACACTCAGGGAGAGGATGGTGGCAACGCCGCGCATGAGAGACCTCGTTTCCAGCGAATTCCGGCCGTCCGGATCGAAGCCATTCTCTAGTTTTCGTCTGCGACAGAATTGTTACAGCTGCGGTGCCGTGCCACATTGCGCCGTCGGCAGCTTCTGTCCAATCCCGCCTCTCGGTTGCAAGTAAGACAGCTCATGTTCAAAAAAATTCTGATCGCCAACCGTGGCGAGATCGCCTGCCGGGTCATCAAGACTGCCCGCAAGATGGGTATCAAGACCGTCGCGGTGTATTCCGAAGCGGATCGCGACGCTCTGCATGTGGAGATGGCCGATGAGGCCGTGTTCATCGGTCCGCCCGCCGCGGCCGAAAGCTATCTCCTCATCGACAGGATCGTCGATGCCTGCAAGCAGACCGGCGCCGAAGCGGTGCATCCCGGCTACGGCTTCCTGTCGGAGCGCGAGGCGTTCCCGCGCGCGCTGGAAGCCGCCGGCATCGTGTTCATCGGCCCGAACCCCGGCGCCATTGCCGCCATGGGCGACAAGATCGAATCCAAGAAGGCGGCCGCGCAGGCCAAGGTGTCGACGGTGCCGGGCTTCCTCGGCGTCATCGAGGACGACAAGCATGCGGTGAAGATCGCCGACGAGATCGGCTATCCCGTGATGATCAAGGCGTCGGCCGGCGGCGGCGGCAAGGGCATGCGCATCGCGCATGCGACGTCGGAAGTCGCCGAAGGCTTCAACCTCGCCAAGGCCGAGGCGAAAGCCTCGTTCGGCGACGACCGCGTCTTCATCGAAAAATTCATCGTCGATCCCCGCCACATTGAAATTCAAGTGCTGGGCGACAAGCACGGCAACGTGATCTATCTCGGCGAGCGCGAATGTTCGATCCAGCGCCGCAACCAGAAGGTCATCGAGGAAGCGCCGTCGCCGCTGCTGGACGAGGCCACCCGCCGCAAGATGGGCGAGCAGGCGGTCGCTCTCGCCAAGGCCGTGAATTACGACAGCGCCGGCACCGTGGAGTTCGTCGCCGGCCAGGACAAGAGCTTCTACTTCCTGGAGATGAACACCCGCCTGCAGGTCGAGCATCCGGTGACCGAACTCGTCACAGGCGTCGACCTGGTCGAGCAGATGATCCGCGTTGCGGCCGGCGAAAAGCTGGCGCTGGAGCAGAAGGACGTCACGCTCACCGGCTGGGCCGTCGAATCCCGCGTCTATGCGGAAGACCCGTTCCGCAACTTCCTGCCGTCCATCGGCCGTCTTGTGAAGTATCGCCCGCCGGCTGAGAGCCGTGTCGAGGGCGGCGTCACGGTGCGCAACGACACCGGCGTTCAGGAGGGGGGCGAGATTTCGATCTATTACGATCCGATGATCGCCAAACTCGTCACGCACGCGCCGTCGCGCATGGCCGCCATCGATGCGCAGGCCAATGCGCTCGACGCATTTTATGTGGACGGTATCCGCCACAACATTCCGTTCCTCTCGGCGCTGATGAGCCATCCGCGCTGGCGCACCGGCAATCTCTCCACCGGCTTCATCGCCGAGGAGTTCCCGAACGGGTTTGCCGCGAAAGCGCCCGACGGCGACGTCGCCCGCCGTATCGCGGCGGTGGCCGCGGCAGTCGATGCCGTCTATGGCGAGCGCAAGCGCCGGATTTCGGGCCAGATGATCGGTCGTCCCGTCGTTCGCGCCGGCCGCCGCGCGGTCTGGCTCGAGCGCGACGAGATCATGCTCGATGTTGCTCGTGACGGGGATGCCGTGACGGTGGCTTTCATCGGCGCCGATGACAAGGCCGGCACCGTGCATCGCGTGGAGTCGGCGTGGACGCCGGGCGTGCCGGTGTGGGATGGCACCATCGACGGCCACCACGTTGCCATGCAGATTCGTCCGCAGGCTTCGGGCATCCGCATCGCGCATCAGGGTTATGAGGTCGCGGTGAACGTCTTCACCGAAACCGAGGCGGCCGCGGCGCGTTTGATGCCGGTGGGCGTCAAGGCCGATACCGGCAAGAAGCTGCTCTGTCCGATGCCGGGCCTCGTGGTCTCGATCGCCGTGACCGAAGGCCAGGAGGTCAAGGCCGGCGAAGCCCTCGCCGTGGTGGAGGCGATGAAGATGCAGAACGTGCTGCGGGCCGAACGCGACGGCACCGTCAAGAAGATCCATGCCGCTGCCGGTGCGACGCTGGCGGTGGATGCGCTCATTCTTGAATTCGCGTGACGACGTTCGGGCAACGCCGCGACGGTCTGCGGGCAATCCTGTCCGGCGACCGCTGCGTGCGTCCGGGATCGGTCTATGACGCGATCTCGGTGCGCATCGCCGAAGACCTCGGTTTCGAGGTCGGCATGTTCGGCGGCTCGGCGGCCTCGCTCGCCATTCTCGGCGATCCCGACATCGCGCTGATCACGCTGTCCGAACTTGCCGAACAGATGCGCCGCATGTCGCGCGCCGGCACGCTGCCGGTGCTGGTCGATGCCGATCACGGCTACGGCAATGCGCTCAATGTCCGCCGCACGGTGGAGGAGCTCGAAGCCGCCGGCGCCGCCGGTCTCACCATCGAGGACACGTTGCTGCCGGCCGCCTTCGGCGAAGCCGGGGCGCAGGTGATTTCGCTGGAGGAGGGCGTCGGCAAGGTCAGGGCGGCGCTCGGCGCGCGGCGCGATCCAGCCTTGGTCATCGTCGGCCGCACCGGCGCGGCGTCGATCACGTCGTTGGACGATGCGATCGCGCGCGCGAAGGCGTATGAGGCGGCTGGCGTCGATGCGATCATGTTCACCGGCCTTCGGAACCGCGCCGAGCTGCAGGCGGCGAGCGCGGCGACGACATTGCCGATCGTGCTCGGCTCACCCGGCGACGACATGATCGACTGGGATTTCCTCAACGCCCAGCGTGTCCGCATTTGCATTCAGGGCCACGCGCCGATCTCCGCCGCGATGGCCGCGGTCCATGCAACGCTTAAAGCCATACGTGAAGGTTCTGGTCCTAAGGATTTGAAAAACCTTGCATCTGCTGACTTGATGGCGCGCGTTACCCGCGGTGCTGTCGTGAAGGAGCGCGGCATCGATTATCTCGGGCTGAAGCCATAGTGGCCGGCATCATCCGCCATGTGATGGTCACGGGCCGGGTGCAGGGCGTCGGCTACCGCGCCTGGAGCGGCGATCAGGCGATCCTGCTCGGCCTCCAGGGCTGGGTGCGCAACCGCCGCGACGGCAGCGTGGAAGCGGTGTTCGCCGGGCCGGAAGATGCGGTGCTGCAGATGATCGCCATGTGCCGCCGCGGCCCGCCGCCGGCGCGGGTCGATCATGTCGCGGTGAGCGACGCGATGCCGGACATGCTCAAACTGCGCGCAGGCGGCGAGACGTTTTCGCAGCTTGGAACGCTTTGATCCTGCTTCTGTGTCGCCGAGAAACTTTCTTTTCCCTCCCCCAAGCCGCGCAGCGGGGAGGGTGGATCGACGGCCATGGCGAAGCGAAGCTTCGCCTGGGCCGTCGAGACGGGTAGGTGGCGCCCCACACACCGCCCTCATGGTGAGGAGCGCGCCGAAGGCGCGTGTCTCCTTGCGCGCTCCTCAGCATGAGGATTGGAGTGGTGTCGGATTCAACTTGTCAAACAGCCACTTGAAACACACGGGTTCGCCTTCTCGCGGCGCTTGCGCGTCCGAGGGATGAGCAGTTCTCCCCTCCAGGCATGAGGGGAGGCGGCGCGCCGAAAGGCGCGGGGGGTGGTTTCTGTCGCGGTCGGTCTTCG